>SKEF01000135.1_pt1 | contig 76410 bp, 73 predicted proteins | sample 4826691 | NCBI WGS metagenome assembly SKEF01 (sample SAMN11008816, study PRJNA524170) | human gut metagenome | biome: Human fecal sample; material: Feces; isolation source: fecal sample from pouch patient p23, p27 | host: Homo sapiens | place: Israel: Tel-Aviv | collected 2016-08-24
TTCCTTCTTTGGCGATCAGAGACGGGTTTGTTGTAACTCCACAGATAACTCCCATGTCATTTGCTTCTCTGATATCCTCTACTTTAGCTGTGTCGATAAAAAATTTCATTGTTTTTTCCTCCTGTTTTACGTTCGTTCTTTTTCTTGATGATTCCATTATAACAAACTCATTGTGAGGGTCAAGACACTACTTTTTTATTAATAAATATTTTATTAATAAAATGTTGTTTTATTAACAGTGTCTGTCAATTTTTTCACCCAAAACAGCTTATCTCCATTTTTACCGATTTCGAATATCGCTGCAATTACCACTGTTACCACAGTTTTTATTCGAATACGTCATAGAAACTCTCTTTATATATTATTATTAATAATTTATACGCCATTATTTATTTTTCTGCTCGCCGGGCAGGTTTCTGTCCAGTTTTGCATACCCCGTTGTGCGGCGCGTAATCAGTTTCGGGGTATATTCGATATTATACAGACTGGCAGGTCTTTCATCCAGGTAAAATTTATCATTCATATCGATTTTACGGATAATGATGTCGCAGGCATCTCTTCCCTTCAGCGCTACAAAATGATCAATGGTGGTCAGTGAAATCCTGCGGATACTGGAATAAAAAATATTATCACATCCGATGACTGAAACATCCTTTGGCACATGGAGGCGCATCTCATGCAGTGCATCAATGGCACCTATGGCCATCATATCATTCTGGCCTGCGATAGCCGTAAATTTTCTGCCTTCACGGAGAAGCTCCATAGTCAGCTCGTAGCCCATGGCATACTCCGAATCCATTCGCGGGATTTTTCTGTCATTGGACTCATCTGCCGCCTTGATGATCACGTGATCTTTTTTGCCCTCTTTTTCAAACTCGCGGACAAAACCTTCTACACGTTTGGAGCGCTGCCACTGGCGTCTGGTAAGAGGCGGCGTAATAAACGCCACATCGGTATGCCCCAGATCCAGAAGATGCCTGGCCATCAGCCTTCCTACCACCGTATTATCCTGATTGATGGCATCTACTGTGGTTGTTTTTTCCTTGTTGCTGATGATAACAAGGGGCGTTTCTTTTGCGATCTTTTCTACCTGATGCTGAAAATCCGGATGGGGATTGCAGGTATAAATGATTCCTGCCGGCCGCATGGTCTGCATCATACGGAGATATTTTTCTTCCAAACCTGCATCTCGCTGGGTGTTACAGATAAATACCCCGTATCCCTGCTCATTGGCTACGGCCTCGATTCCCTGAAGCAACAGTACATAATAGGGACTGGTGAGTGTGGGGCAGAAAACAATGATCAACTTTTCTTTTCTGTTATCTTTATGTTTCCGACGTCCCGGAAGCTCGTAGCCAAGCTCTCTGGCTGCCTGCTCCACCCGTTCTACGGTTTCTCTTGAAAAGGAAACATTGTATTTCCGGTTCAGCACCATAGATACCGTTGCCTGGGAAACCCCGGCGCGTGCTGCCACATCCGATGAAGTTGCTTTCTTTTTTGCCACCGGCTCACCTCCTTTGTTGCCTGGGAAAATTTTTCACCTGATCCGGTTAAAGTTCTACCCTTCCCTCCAGGGCGCGTAGAAGTGTCACTTCATCAATATACTCCAGGTCACCGCCAACCGGAACTCCGCTGGCAATACGGCTTACTTTGATTCCGGTGGGCTTGATCAGTTTGCTGATGTACATGGCTGTAGTTTCACCCTCAAGGCTGGAATTGGTCGCCACAATAACTTCTTTTACATCTCCCTGAAGGCGCTTCATCAGTTCCTTCAGCTTGATATCATCCGGTCCGATTCCAAGCATTGGAGAGATCGCGCCGTGAAGTACATGGTAAACCCCGTCAAACTTGCCTGTTTTCTCATATGCTGCCAGATCCCTGGTATTCTCAACGACCATGATGGTGCTGTGATCTCGTTTTGGATTGGCACAGATCGGGCAGAGTTCCTGGTCTGTCAGTGTATAACAGCATTTGCAGTACTGAACGTTCTGCCTTGCATCGGTAATGGAAGCTGTCAGCTGCTCAACCTGGTCTTTTGGCATATTCATGATATGAAACGCAAGACGCTGGGCAGATTTTGCTCCAATTCCCGGAAGATGGGAAAGCTGCTCAATGAGTTTATTGATATGGCTGCTGTAATATTCCATCAGAAAGGAAGGCCTCCGCCAAGACCGCCAAGGCCTCCTGTCAGTTTGGACATCACTGCTGCTGACTCAGACTCAACCTGACGGAGTGCCTCATTTGTTGCTGCCGCGATCATATCCTCAAGCATCTCAATATCATCCGGATCTACTGCTTCCTCGGAAAGTGTGACTTTTGTTATTTCTCGTTTACCGGAAACGGTAACGGAAACAGCTCCGCCGCCTACGGTTGCTGTGAACTCTTTTTCCTCAAGAGCCTTCTGATTCTCTTCCATCTGACGCTGCATTTTCTGCGCCTGTTTCATAAGATTGTTCATGTTTCCCGGCATACCCATGCCTGGGAATCCACCTCTTTTTGCCATAATAATGATCCTCCTATTTTTATTTTACAGATTTATGACTCATCGTCCGGGTCTTCTTCCACTACGATATCCATGTGGATGTTCTCCCGGAGTGCATCGTCTACTGTGATCTGCGCGAGATTGGTGTGCTGATGTTTGTTGGCTACCAGCATATGTATCTCCACGCTCTTGCCTGTCCGGGCCGCGATAATGTCCTGAAGTTCTTTCTGCGCCTCCGGATTGTCTACATAATTCATTCCCAGGAAATCCTGAAATTCCACGTAAAGGATAGGATCCCCTGTTTCCCCGTTATACTTGGGGACTGCCCGCTGCAGGGACTGTTTGAAAAGTCCTGTCGTCTGCCCCACAATGGCTCGCCATCCTGCTACGATCTTCTGAAGATCTTCTGGAGCTGCTTTCTGTGGTTTGGGCTGCTGTGACTGCACCGCACCTGGCACTGCATTCCCCGGTTCCCCGGATGTGCCGACATCGCCTTCCCGGACGATCACCTGCTGCACCGGCCGTTCTTCCATCTGTTTTTCCAGAACACGGAGCCGGTCAAGAACTGAGTCCAGATTGGTCTCCATAGCCGGTCTGCACAACTTGATCAGCGCAATTTCCACCAACACACGTTTCTGGCTTGCAAAACGGATCTGATTGGACAGATCGGAAAAAATACGAATATACCGCATCAGGGTTTCCACATCTGTCATCTCGCTCTCTTCCTTCAGAAGCTTCAGATTTTCGGAAGAAACATCAATTGCCTCCTCCGGATTCTCGGAAGTCTTCACAAGGAGAAGATTTCGCATATACCAGGTAAAATCGGATACAAACTGCCCCAGTTCCCGACCTCCTGTAATCAGGTCTTCCAGCACATGGATGGAACCGGTCACATCACCGGAAAGCACTTTCCGAAGGAGCTTGCTAAATACCTCTGTATCCACAGCTCCCAGAACGTCCAGGACTTTATCATAGGTAAGCACCTGTCCCAGATAAAAAGAAATGCACTGATCCAGAAGACTTAAGGCATCTCGCATGGATCCGTCACCTTTTTTTGCCACATAGCGCACGGCTTTTTCCTCCGCTTCCACGCCTTCTGCTGCCAGAAGCTCGGAAAGCCTGGCTGCTATGGTATCAATGGAAATCCGGTGGAAGTCATAACGCTGGCATCTGGACAGGATGGTGATCGGTATCTTATGGGCTTCTGTGGTCGCCAGGATAAAAATAACGTAGGAAGGCGGCTCTTCCAGTGTTTTCAGAAGAGCATTGAATGCTCCTGTTGAGAGCATATGCACCTCATCGATGATGTAAACCTTGTATTTACCCTCTGTCGGGCGGTAGGCAACTTCCTCACGGATCTCACGGATGTTGTCAACACCGTTGTTGGATGCCGCATCGATCTCGATCACATTCATGGCGGTTCCTGCCTGAATAGCCTTACACATGGCACATTCGTTGCAGGGACTGCCGTTTACAGGATGTTCGCAGTTTACTGCCTTCGCCAGGATCTTTGCAACCGTAGTCTTTCCGGTACCTCTCGTTCCGCAGAACAGGTATGCGTGTCCGATACGGTTCGCCTTGATCTGGTTGGTCAGTGTTGTCACAATATGATCCTGTCCTTTTACGTCGTCAAAATTATCGGGACGAAATTTACGGTAAAGAGCAGTATAACTCATAAAACTCTCCTTCTCTTCGCCACAGTCGCCGCGGAAAGACTTCCGCGGCGGCCAGATGACTTATGATTCATTAATCGCCAAAACTGATTCCAATCTGTTTGGCTGCTTTTACAAGCTGATCTTTCGGGGATACCATCTTCAGCTTGCCTGCACATTCAGCAAGAGGAACACGTTTGATCTTGCCATTGATAACACCGATCATAACGCCATATTCCTCATCCATGATCGCCTGTGCTGCGCCTGCACCGATCCTTGTGGAAAGAACGCGGTCATATGCACATGGCTCTCCGCCTCGCTGCATATGACCCGGAACTGTGATACGTACTTCACTTCCGGTTACCTGCTGGATCTGGTCTGCGATCTCATAGGATACAGACGGATATTTCTTTGCTCTTTCCGCAAGTTTCTCTTTGTATTTTTTCTTCGGAAGCTCTGCGTCTTCTTTTGAGATGGCTCCCTCAGCTACTGCAAGAATGGTAAAACGCTTGCCTGCCTTGTTACGTTTCTGGATGGCTTCCGCTACCTTGTTGATGTCATACGGGATCTCCGGGATCAGGATTACATCCGCTCCGCCTGCTACACCAGCATTCAGCGTCAGGCTTCCAACCTTATGTCCCATGATCTCAACAATAAATACACGTCCGTGGGATGCAGCTGTTGTATGGATACAGTCAATAGCATTGGTTGCGATCTCCAGAGCACTCTGGAAACCAAAGGTCATATCTGTGCCCCAGATATCATTATCAATGGTCTTCGGAAGATGGATGATATTCAGGCCTTCCTCACGGAGAAGATTGGCTGTTTTCTGTGTTCCGTTTCCGCCGAGGATCACAAGACAGTCAAGACAGAGTTTATAGTAAGTCTGCTTCATTGCCTCAACCTTGTCCAGTCCCTTCTCATCCGGAACCCGCATCAGTTTAAACGGCTGTCTGGATGTTCCGAGAATGGTTCCGCCCTGAGTCAGGATTCCGGAAAAATCCTTGGCTGTGAGCATACGGTATTTCCCGTAGATCAGTCCCTTATATCCGTCATCAAAACCATAAACCTCAAGGTTCTCAACGCTGTTGCTCAGTCCCTTTACAACGCCTCTCATGGTCGCGTTCAATGCCTGACAGTCACCACCGCTTGTCAGCAGGCCGATTCTTTTAATCATAGCGTCCTCCATTCTGTGCCCTCTTATGTGCACATTTTATTTGTTGCTGTCCATTACAGAAATCCGGCATTCTGGCGGATCTTTTCCTGCAAAACAGCTCCATTGTTTTCTCTTTTCACAGAGTTTTACACATTATAATATTATAAAGCATTTTCAGGCTGTATACAACATGAAATGCTCCTTTTTCATCCGGCAGAAATTTTTTCGTGCTTCTTGACAAATCCGCCATAAGAGTCTATAATTAAATTCCGCGCAGCCGGGGAGATAGCGGTGCCCTGTACCTGCAATCCGCTACAGCAGGGGTGATGCCAATCTGAGGCTTGTATCTTGTGGAGCAGCCCTTTATAAGTGGCGTTGACGTCTGGGTCTTACGCAACAGGAATCTGTGAACCGTGTCAGGGCAGGAATGCAGCAGCACTAAGCAGAAGCTCTTGTGTGCCGTGAGGGTGCCTGGGCTGAGTTAACTGTAAAGGTAACGTCTGTGAGACCATTCCGAGGTGCGGCGCGCGTAAAAAAAGGTTATAATATATGATCTCTATATAAACAGCATTTCCGCCGGGTTCGTCATTTATGACTGATCCGGCGGGATTTTTTATTAAAAAAAAACACCGGAAGTCCTTAACCGGCTTCCGGTGTTTTCCTGTATTTCTGTATTATTTACAATATCCGGCAACTACCTGATTGATCAGCTTGCCGTCAGCTTTTCCTTTCAGGTCTCCCATGACTGCTTTCATGATCTGGCCCTTGTTTCCGGTTGCAAGAACATCTGCAAATTTCTCCTCGATATAAGCCTTGATCTCTGCTTCATCCATCTGCTTTGGAGCATATTTTGCAATAATGTCATACCTTGCCTGATACTCTTCTTTCAGGTCTGTACGGTCTGCCGGGCAGGTATCAATCTGCTCTTTTGCTGTTTTCAGCTCTTTCAGAATAACCCTGTCTACCAGATCTCCTTTAATATCATCACGGCATCCTTCATCAATGGCAACTTTCTTTACTGCTGCGATCAGTGAGGAAACTGCTTCCTTGGTTACCTTATCCTTGGCTTTCATTGCTGCTACCATGTCTTTTCTTAAAACTTCAAGTTCCATTATGTGGTCCTCCATTTTCTGTCGTCCTCTGCCGGAACGGCTTTCATTTTTATCTGGTTTTATTTTGATATTTCTCTGTAATTCTGTCAAGAGAAAATCTCAGAGAACTTTTTGTTCTATATTTATCCCGTTCTGTTTTATTCTGTGCCATCCGTCTGTGTCTGCTGCCCGGCAAGGCGTTCTGCTTCCTGTTTCTTCAGAATTTTTGCCTGCTTCTTTTTTTCGCGGAGTTCACGGAAAAACGCAGAAAGCATTTCCGAACATTCTTCTTCCAGTACTCCTTCTATAATCTTTACCTGGTGGTTAAACCCTTCAATCTGAAGAAGATTCATAACAGAACCTGCACACCCCGCTTTCGGATTCATGCAGCCGATGACCACCTCATCAATTCTGGACTGTACAAGAGCTCCTGAACACATCTGGCAGGGTTCCAGTGTCACATACATGGTACATCCTTCCAGTCGCCAATCGCCCAGTTTTTTGCTGGCTTTCCGGATTGCATTCAGCTCTGCGTGGGATAACGTATTTTTATCTGTATTGCGGCGGTTGTAGCCTCTGGCTATAATTTTCCCTTCGTGTACAATTACACAGCCAATCGGAACTTCCTCCAGCGCACGGGCCTTTTTTGCCTGGCGGATCGCCTCTTTCATAAAACGTTCCTGGTCTGTCACGTTTTTTTCCTCCTGTGGTTTTAATCAAACATCTGCTTTCTGTTAGAATTATATCTGCCGTCCCTTCCCCTGTCAATCCGGGCCGGAACTTCAGTCTGAGCCGCTGCTTTTCTTCGCAGCACACAAAAAAAAGCGCTGCAGGAACAGAAAAAAAGTTCCTGCGGCGCTTTCTCATATTTTGAGTAATTATTTATGAAGTGCTTCTCCGTTGGTAGCAATCACATCTTTATACCAGTAGAAAGATTTTTTCTTATAACGGTTCAGAGTTCCGGTTCCGTCATCATTGCGGTCTACGTAGATGTAGCCGTAGCGTTTTTTCAGCTCTGCTGTGGACGCGCTGACAAGGTCGATGCAGCCCCAGGATGTGTAACCCATAACGTCTACACCATCTTCGAGCGCCTCCTCTACCTGGAGAAGATGTTTCTGGAGGTAGTCGATACGGTAGTCATCCTCAACGGTCATAACGCCGTCTTTCTCAACAAGCTTGTCTACTGCGCCCAGTCCGTTCTCAACAATGAACAGCGGTTTCTGGTAACGATCCCAGTAGTAGTTCAGCACATAGCGGAGACCTTTCGGGTCGATCTGCCATCCCCAGTCGGAAGCTTCCAGATACGGGTTCGGAACACCGCCCATAAGATTGCCTTTTCCTTTTGTCTGCTTTGCAGGATCTGCTGTCTCACAGATGCTCATGTAGTAGCTGAAGGAAACAAAATCCACGGTATTTTTGAGGATCTCCTCATCGCCTGGCTCAAATTTGATCTCAATATTGTTCTCACGGAAATAGCGTTTCATGTATCCTGGATAGTATCCACGAACATGTACATCGCCAAAGAAATCGTTCTTGTGAACGCTCTCCATAGTCTTGATCACATCATCCGGGCACGGTGTCAGCGGATACATCGGCATGCTTAAGATCATGCAGCCGATCTTGGCATCCGGCATCATCTCATGGCCGATCTTTGTAGCAAGGGCACTTGCAACCAGTTCATGATGAACAGCCTGATAAAGATCCTGCTGGGAAAGCTTGTCCTTTTCTGTGTAAATGCCGCCGCTTAAGAATGGCTCATGAAGAACGGAGTTGATTTCGTTGAATGTCAGCCAGTATTTAACTTTTTTTCCGTATCTTGCAAAAATAGTTCTTACATATCTCTCATAGAAGCCGATCATCTTTCTGTTTACCCAGCCATCGTAGGTCTTTGCAAGATGAAGTGGTGTCTCATAATGGGAAATTGTTACCAACGGCTCAATTCCGTATTTATGGCACTCGTCAAAAAGATCATCATAGAACTGAAGGCCTTTTTCGTTTGGTGTCTCCTCATCTCCGTTCGGGAAAATACGGCTCCACGCAATAGAGGTACGGAATACTTTGAATCCCATCTCTGCAAATAATTTCACGTCTTCTTTGTAACGGTGATAAAAATCAATTCCGATAAGTTTCATGTTGTCTTCTGTAGGCTCTTCTGTTCTTGGTCCTACGATTCCGTGTGGTGTTACATCCTGTGTGCATAAACCTTTTCCGTCCTCATTGTATGCACCCTCGCACTGATTGGCAGCAACTGCGCCGCCCCATAAAAAATTCTTTGGAAATGACATTCTGGAGTCCTCCTTATGTAATATATTCAAACGGACATTCGGAATCCGCTTCGCTACTTCCTCATGAATAAATAAGTGGTTTTCACCGCTTATTTGTTCATGAAGTGATATAAAGCACCAATCAAATTTGCATCATTGTAAAATCTACAGTTTGTGATCTTTGGTTCCGGAACGTATGGAGAGATTTTTCTCAGCGGAATATTTTCCAGTACCTCATCCAGGCTCCTCTGCAGATATTTATGCAGAATCGGCTGCTGACTGATACCGCCGCCGATCGCGATAATATCCAGATCCAGATAAATATTCAGGTTGTAGATCTGTACAGCCAGACTGTCCGTATATTCTTTAAGTCCTGCGAGAACTTTTTCATCACCGTCATTTGCCAGGCTGAATATCTTCAGCCCGTCGTAAGTCTGCCAGTCCTCACCCGTATGCTTTGCAACAATCTTTGCAAGACCTTCCGCACCGCTGCTCATTCCCCAGTAACTGTCCATCTCTTCCGGCTTCTTCGCATCTGTGCACACATAGCTGTACTCACCCGCTGTGAAATGATTTCCGCGGAAAAGTTTTCCGTTGAGGATAATTCCGCCTGCAACGCCGGAACCCAGAACAACAACCGCTCCGTTTGTACAGCCCTTAAGGCTTCCTCTCCAGAACTCGGCAAGTGCCGCACATTTTCCATCGTTTTCTACAGAAACCTGGATTCCGTAACGTTTGGAAAGCTCTGTTCCAACTGTGCTTCCTGCAAGATATGCAAGATATCCCGCGGTTACACAGTAACCGTCCTTGTTGTCCAGCATACCAGGCATGCTGATGGCAATCCCTTCGATGCGGTTTCTGTATTTTTCTACAACACCGTCCAGAACCGCATAATAGTCCTCTTTTGTCTTTGTTCGATAGTCCGGTGTAGGAACTTTATCTTTTTCAAGAATTTCTGCATTTTCGTCCATTAACGCGTATTTCGTAAATGTTCCGCCTGCATCAAAAACCAGATAATTTTTCATTTTCATTTTACCTCAGAATTTATTTCTCGTCACCGAAATTCAGTGCAAGTTTTGCAAAGAAATCTTCCAGTGTCAGTCTTGCGTCCAGATATTTGTAAACACGGATCTCACGGTTGTTCTGTCCGTGAATGTAAGTCATATCCTCAGCGATTCTCGGAGCAGGTACCATATCGTAGCTTACTTTTTCCAGCTCTTCCATCAGAACCGCGATGGTTCCCTGATCGCCAAGTCCCCAGATTTCACCCTGCGGCCAGTCCATTTCGTACTTGGCTGCTACATGGTTGAAATCTACCAGCTGCTCGAAAAGATATTTTCCGATCTTTCCGCATGGACGGACCTTCAGCTGAAGCTCTGCAAGAGAAACAGCCATCACTTTGTAAAGGCTCATCGGTACCTGCCATACCGGTACTTTGGAGGAAAATACTACGTTTGCGGCGTTGATATCCATCATCAGGTTGAACTCAAATCCTCCCTTTGGATAATCCGCTCCACCGATCCAGATTACTGTCATTCGCTCTGCGATTTCCGGCTTCATCAGAAGTGCGGATGCAACATCTGTGATAGCGCCCTGGCATGCGATGTATAACGGTCTTTTATCCTCTTTCATCGCTTCTTCAATGATGAATCTTGCACCCTCGGAATCGATTGGTGTGTGTTCATCCTCAAGGGCACGCGGCGCACCAAGTTTTACCGGATACTGGTCCTTAAGGCCCATAAGATCCATAACTTTGATGATCTCATCATAGCTTGCCTGTGCAGTACCAAGCTCACCGTACTGCTGTGGGTTTTTCCAGAAATGACCTGCAACAAGACCTTTTACATCGAATCTTGGTGTCATGAGATGATGTGCTACCGCATACTGGTCATCTGCCTCGTTTTTGCAGTCTGTGTGCACAATCACTCTTACTTTTTTGTTTTCCGGTACTGTATAGGCATAATTCCACATATTATTTTTCCTCCTGAAAATTTCTTTTTCTGTAATTGAAAGGAGCACCTTTCGATGCTCCTTATTTTGATTTCTGTATTGTTTTATGCGTTCTCTTTATGGCGTTTGTCAAGATCTGCACGAATCTGCGGATATTTTTTATCCAGATCATACGGAAGAAGTACAACAACTGCCATCACTGTAGATACCAGCGCAAGACCACCAAATGCAAAGTTGATTGCTGTATGTGTCTGCGGATATTTTGTTGCGATATCTACACCATCTGCGATTGCTTTGTCAAGTTTGGATGCATCGTAGTTACCCCATACAAGAAGAGCAGATACGATAGCAGATGCTGCTGCAGATGAAACTTTGTTTACAAATCCCTGGATTGCGTTCTGTGTTCCACCAAGGTTTCTTCCTACCTGCCACTCTGTGTAGTCAAAGATGTCAGGCATCATGGAGAAGAACATACTGGAACGGAAACCAAATCCAAGTCCGATCAGTCCAAGTGCTGCGGTTGCAATTGTTCCGTCAGATGTGAAGAACAGGATTGCATAACCAATGATATCTACAATCGCACCAAACTGGATCAGTTTGATCTTCGCGATTCCCTTACCATTGAGGTAAGCGGCAAGGATCATGGTCGGGATAGCAAGTAAGGTAAGTAAAGTAAGTGCAAGTGACATTCCGCTTACATCACCAACAATGTAAGTATAGTAATACTGCATTGCTCCGTACATGGAAAGGTATCCAAGGAAGAGGAAGAATACCTCACCCAGGAACATGATGTAATATTTGTTCTTTACAAGGCTGCTGATATCTTTAACAAGGGAGCTTTTTCCTGCGGACTGTGTCGGCGGGTTGATCTCCACGATAGAGAATACGCAGATTGCCATGATGATGATAACGATGATTCCAAGTACAATGTTTGTGTTACGGTATCCGGTAGCCAGTGCTGCTCCTGTTGCATTTTTGGATCCGGAGAAGAAGTATACCATCGGAAGCACAAACAGGGAAGAGGTCAGTGATCCAAGGTTTGAAAATACAGTACGTGTTGTTGAAATCTTTGTACGCTCTGTTGCGGACGGTGACAAAGAAGATACGATCGGTGCCATCGGAATGTTTACCAGAGTGTAACCAAATGAGAAGATAACGTAAGTTACATATGCCCATGCAAGTTTTGCGCCTGCGCTCCATCCTGTCGGAACGGAAAACAGAAGAACCATACCAACTGCAAGGACCGGTGCTCCATAAAGCATCCACGGACGGTAACGTCCCATTTTTGTATCTGTACGGTCGATCATTGCACCTACCATGTAGTCTGTGAAAGCATCGATGAATTTTGTTACAACGAACATAAATCCAACAGCTCCAGCTGCAAGTCCCGCGCAGTTTGTGTAATAGAAGAGAAGATATGTATTGGCAAGAAGGTATGCAAGATTACAAGCATAGTCACTGATACCAAAACCGATACGCTGTCTCCATTTAAACTTTGTCGTTTCATAATATGCCGGTTCGTGTTTTAACTTTTGCATTTCTTTCCTCCACCTTTTTTATGTTGATTTAACGATCCGTTTCAGAACATGTAAATTTTTCTGCGCGCCCTGCTCCTGGCGGATCAATTAGGTATGTCTCAACCACAAGCATATTATAAGCAAAGATTTTCGATTTTCGTTATCATATTTTTGATGTTTTTGTTATTTTTCCAACATAATTCTAATATTTTTATAAACTCATTCAGGAATAAAATTCCTTACGCTTATATTTTTCCCGATATTGCCTGGGAGTCATCTTCATAAATTCTTTAAATACACTGCCAAAATGACTCTGGGAATTAAAGCAGACATAATCGCTGATCTCCGACAGAGTCGCATCCGAATATTTCAGGAGATTGGCAGCTCTTTTTACGCGGAATTTCAGAATATAATCCTGAATCTTTTCCCCTGTATCCTGACGGAAAATCCTGGAAAGATGCCCCTGGCTGATTCCAATGGCTTCTGCAATATCCTCCAGATAGATTTTATGGTGATAATTCTGGGAGATATAATCCTTGCACTGTTCTGTGTAGCTGGAAAAATTTCTCGTTTTTTTGGTATCTGCCACCAGTTTTGTAAATTTATAAAGACATCTTCGGTTCAGCTCAATCATCTCTTCCATTGTCTGGCACTGATCAATCTGGTTAATCAGATAGTCGCTGAGGCGGTAGGCATCTGCCGGCGCTACGCCTCCCGCTATGGCCTCTCTTGTAGCCATAGTTGTTGTTACAATAGCCAGATTTCGCTGATTATTAAAATGTTTCTTGGAAAGAATTCCTGCTTTTTCAAAGAGTCCGGATGCCCGCTCATTAATTTCCTCCACGTTTCCCTCTCGGATACAGTCCATTACATAGCGTTCTTCCATGTATGTATGGTGGTAAGCTGTCCCATCTGGTTTATCCAGTTCGATACGAACCGTATCGTTCTCCTCCCGGATCTCTTTTTCCTCGATGAGGTTGTTTTTCTCCATAAGATCGTCTGGCTGTACATCGTTTCCTTCCAGGAGCTCATACAGAAAACTTACGAAATTCAGCATCCGGTTCAGGGTCATTCTGTCCGGATGGCGCTCCTCCCTCACAGACATATGGTATTTTTTGTAAAACTGGTGAATTTCCACATAACTTAGCTGTTCCACACAAACAGGGCCTGACAGATAATATTTTTCTCCACTCTGTACGCAGAAAAAATAGATTTTCCCGGATATTTTGCAAATAGCCGGTACATTCTGTTCTTTTGCCTGGCAGATCAGAGACCGACGCAATTCTTCAGATACAGTCAACGGATTCTGTTTTTCAGAAAACACTCCAAGACTTTGGATATTTTCCCCTGTTTCGTCTGCATAAAAAATTGGAACTCCCCACAGGCTTTCCAGTTTTCTTAACAATGTATGTTCTGCCATGTCTATATCCTTTCTTTTGCAATATAAGGCTATTAATTGGAATAAATTATACGTTTTTTTCCTTTCCTGTGCAATCATGCTCTTGCGGCTTTTCCCGAGGGAGAGTATGCTTGTAGTATCATAAATAAGATAAATAAGGGGATTTTCCTATGAAAATATGTGGATTTAATAAAACAACTTTACTGGATTACCCGGGCCGTGTTGCCTGCACCATTTTTCTTGGCGGTTGCAACTTCCGCTGCCCGTTCTGCCAGAATGGCGCGCTTGTTGTGGAACCGGATACACAGCCGGAATATTCCCGGGAAGAGATTCTCTCTTTTCTGAAAAAAAGGAAGGGAATTCTGGACGGCGTGTGCGTGTCCGGTGGAGAACCGACGCTCTCCGCTGAGCTTCCGGATTTTCTTCATGAAATCAAAAATCTTGGCTACGATGTAAAACTTGATACCAACGGTTCCCGTCCTTCTGTGGTAAAAAATCTCGCAGCCGATGGCCTCATCGACAAGGTCGCCATGGATATCAAGGCCTGTCCTTCCAATTATCATGTGCTTACCGGTGTAGCTGCCGACCTGGATGCCATCCGTGAAACTGCCATGTGGCTGCTGAAGGGCGATCTGGACTATGAATTTCGTACCACCGTTGTACGGGAGCTTCATACAGAAAAAGATTTCCTGGAAATCGGTCAGTGGCTACATGATGCAAAGGCTTATTATCTTCAGGCTTACCGGGATTCCGATGGAGTTCTGATGCCCGGATTTTCTTCCTGCTCAGAGGATGAAATGAAAAACTACCGGGATATCCTTTCTCGGACAATCCCGATAGTTGAAATTCGTGGTATGGATCTGTAATTCCGGAGAATTATTCTGTTCAGACATTGATAAAACAATACCAGTATCCGCCTTTTCCTCCCGGAATATGAATTTCAGGGCTTTCTCTGAAATAGGGAAAACCGAACATATTTGCCATAAATCGTTCCTGCTGACTGTAGCTGCCGGGGACTCCCAGTATGTACTGTCCCCGGTAGTTCTGACACAGCAGAAGATGCCCGAAATTCTGATATCCGTACATGACAAAACGGTTGTTGCAGAAACAGCCGTTTTTTCTACACAGGGTACTGCAGTCGGATGGTTTGATCTTGCGGCAGTCTGTAAACTGACCATCGTTAAATGGATCGTAGGGGATACCTGGAACCGGGCGCGGTGGTCTGGGCGGCCGCGGACCTGGATGCGGTGGTTCCGGTGGCCTTGGGCCCGGGCCTGGATGTGGGGGGCCTGCTTCTGACATCTCCAGCTTATTCTCTTCCGGAACAATTCTGTCCTCTTGCGGCACTTTCTTTGACTCCTGATTCATCATGCTCGCGGAAATCCCTTCCTCTTCTTCCTGAACTTCCTCCACCGTCATAATCTTGTCTGCTTCCTTCTGATTTTTCTGCTCCTCCGCTCCTGCCTTTTCTATGCCTGTTTTCTCCGATTTTTTCTGCGGCTCCGTTTTCTCCTTCTTCCACTCCCGGAAATTCTCCGGCCGGATGGGCTGGTCATCCCACTCTGTTCCCCAGAATCCTCCTGCGTCTGAAATCAGCAGCATTCCCCCAAGATCCCGGAGATTTTTTCCCCTATCCCCGATATTCTCCGTCTCTGTTTCCAGAACACACTCAATCTGTTCCCGCCCGGTCACACAGCTTCCGATCAAGATTCCATCCATCAGGCCTTCCCGCCGCACAAATCCGTACACCCGGCACCGGCTCCCCGGCTCCAGCCCAACACAGCGAAGATGAACTTCAATCAGACACCGCCGATCTCTTGCTTCCACTCTCACATAGCCGCTGCTGCTGTCTTTTTTTCCTTTGCGATACTCATATACATATGCAACAAAACGCTGATATCCAGCCAACGCACGTCCCTCCGATATTTCGGTTTCGTTAATATATATGAAAATTGCAGGAAATCATTCCAGGAAAGCGTACATTCCCATTCCGGCTTTCCTGTCGTGGTAACACGAGGTAACTCAAACTTACGTTCTTTTATTTTTCATAAACAAAAAAGAATCCCTCAGCCAAGGGATTCTTAAAGCTTTAGTCGAAGCGACAGGATTTGAACCTGCGACCTCTGCGTCCCGAACGCAGCGCTCTACCAAACTGAGCCACGCTTCGTTATTTTGTTTTCAGTTGTTTGTGTGTTGTTCAACTGCAAGAGCTATTATATTAGAGTTTCTGTCCTTTGTCAATAGAAAAAATCAAAATTTTTCAAAAAAATCGAATTTTTTATTTTTTACCACTTCAGGACTGTATTTTCGCAGACCTGAAGTGGTTTCTGGAAAGGTTTTTTATATTTCGGTTATAATATTTCAGATGGAATATCAGCGGATATTACTTTACTGTAACTGTCACTTTCTTTGTAACTCCGTTACTGCTTACATAGATAACAGCTTTTCCTTTTTTCACACCTTTGACAACACCCTTGCTGCTTACCGTTGCAATTTTTGTATTGCTGCTTCTGTAAGTGATCTTTGCCTTTGAAGTAGCTGTCGCCTTGATGGTTGTTGTTTTCTTTGTCTTTACAGTTACCGCAGTTTTAGACGTGATCTTCAGGCTGCCTTTTTTAACAGTGATCTTGCAGGTTGCTTTGTAACTTCCACATTTTACTGTGATCGTAGCTGTTCCGGCTTTTTTCGCTGTTATCTTTCCGCTTGTACTTACTGTGGCAACGGATTTACTGCTGCTTCCATAAGTTACTTTTCCGGTAAGCCCTGTTCTGTCCACCTTAACCTGACTTGTCCCGCCTACAAACAAAGTGTTTACGGATGCCGTAGCTTTTACAGTTGGTTTTTTAACGGTAATTTTGCAGGTTGCTTTATAATTACCACATTTTGCTGTAATTACAGCAGTTCCTGCTGACGCAGCAGTTACTTTTCCTTTTGCGTCTACAGAAGCAACGGAAGATTTACTGCTTGTATAAGTTACTTTTCCGGTAACACCTGCTGTTGTTGTTTTCAGTGTAACAGTAGCCGGAGTTCCTTTTACATAAAGTGTTTTTGCTGAAACATTCAGTTTCACGGATGGAGTTTTTACCGTAAGTTTGTACTGTGCAGCCTTTCCTGCTGCAGATGTTGCCGTGATCACGGCTGTTCCCGCTGCCTTTGCAGTTACTTTTCCGTTTGCGTCCACAGATGCAACTTTTTCATTGTTGGAAGAATATGTTACATCTTTGCAGTTCTCACCTGTAGCTTCAAGCTGTCTGGAACTTCCAATGTAAAGAATTCCCGACTTTTCTTTAAAGGCAATTGTTCCATACACCAGCTGAACAGAAACATCCGCATAATCATCACTGGAAACTTTTACCGTATAAGTTTCATTCTCCGGTCTCGCTACAGTGGAATCCAATGTAACCACTCCATTTGCGGCAGCCACATCCTGTGCAAGATATGTTGTCTTTGAAGCATGTCCCACACCTGTTGTATAGAAAACAGATACTTTCGGATTTTTATATTTATCAAGATTTGCAAGTTTTACATGGGTACTGTCTGTAAATTCCGGAGAAACAGCCATTGCTTCTGTTGCCTGCGGTTTGATATAAATACCATTTGCAAACTCATATACATAAGCTCCATCTGCCATGATATATGTAATCCTGTTTACGGTTTTTCCTGCAAGACCTGCATCTTTTGCAAACGCAACCTCATATACCTGCAGCCACATCTCGCTCATATGGCGCATACCATATTTTCCGCCATCTGTTGTTTCCAGGATCATTCCCTGGATCCCGGAGTTAACTGCAAAATCAGCATCACTCTTTGTGTCGCGGAGATATTTTGTGCTGGTTTCTTTTACTTTGATCTCATAATCTCCCCAACGAGAAGATGTATTGAGTGTTGCCTCCGCATCTGTCACAGTTGCCTTTACATTAAATTTTGTAGCACTGTATGTTCCATCTGTATTCAATTTTTTATACTGCCCAGGCTCTACCGCCGGAGTACGCCCCAGGGTGATCCCTGCTGCTTCTGTATATACTCCGCTTTCCGGAAGTTCTCCCGCTTCTGAAAGGATCCGCGCCTCTACATACGTTTTTGCATCTGTAGCTACACTAACCTTTTTTACTCCTGCGATCTCATATCCATTTTCTGTCAGATTCTGAACATCTGCATTTCCGAAAGCAGTGCTTTTTCTGGTTGTAGCAGATGTAACGGAATCATATTTGCGGCTCGTTGCATCTCCTGCATAAAATTCCTCATATGTCAGAGTCGCTGTACCATAAAGATTTCCTGTCAGCGCTTCATGACCGTTTGCCACTTTATAATAAATATCACTTCCCGGAATCTGTGTATATCCTTCTGTTGCTCCTTTTACCCAGTAATAAGATACATTGGCAACTGTGATCGGCTCTCCTGTCAGCGTGATATTCTTTGTCATATCCACGTAATTGTCGCTTGAGATCATAACTGTGTAGATCTCATCTTCTGCTCTGGCAACACTGCTGTCAAAAGTTACAATTCCGTTTTCTGCCACTGCATGGTCTACGACATAGGTTGTTTGCTTTCCATGTCCGCTTCCTGTTGTATAATAGACAGAAACTTTGGGATTTTCATATTTGTCAAGTCCGTCCACTTTAATCTGGGTTGTACTCTCTTTTACAAAAGCCGCCTGTACTTTCATTCCCTCTTCAGGCTGTTTTTTCACAAGAGGTGCTTTATCTCCAAACTCATATACGTAGGAACCATCCGGAGTAATATAAGTCACTTTTGAAATTTTTTCCCCGATAAGCCCGGACTCTGCTGAAAATGCAAGTTCATAAGGCTGTACCCAGATTTCATAGGTATGACGAAGTCCTACCTTCTTACCACAGGCAGTTTCAAGGATCACTCCCAGTGTATTTCCACCTACGGCAAAATCACCCTGCCTGGAATTGCGGAGATATTTTGTGCTGGCTTCTTTTACCACCAGCATGTAATCGCCCCAGATCGATGGTGCCTGGATCTGGGCAGATGCATCTGTGACTGTTGCTTTTACATCGAATTTTGTTGCACTGTATGTTCCGTCTGTATTCAGTGTTTTATACTGTCCTGTTTCCTGTGACGGCGCTTCATTCAATGTAATATCTGCTGCCTCTGTATAGACACCCTCTCTCGGAAGCTTGGAAGCAGCTTTCAGCGCCTGTGCATCTACATAGGTTTCCGCGTCCACTGCAACACTTACATTCTTCACACCCTGGATCTGATATCCGGAAGAGGTCACCTCTGTGCTGTCCTCATTAGCAAAAATCTGATTTTTACTCGTTGTTGCCGAAGTGATAGCGTCATAGCTCTCCTGAGTGGTATCCCCGGCATAAAATTCCGAATAACTTAAGGTTGTCGTTCCGTACAGCTTTCCGTTCAGAGCTGTCTGCCCGTCTGCCACTTTTACATAAACGCCTGTTGTTCCTATCTGTGTATATCCCTCTGCCGGCTGCATGGACCAGAGATATTTCACTCCTGCAACAGTGATCTCAGAAGCATCCTGAAGAACCTCGCCTGCTTCTGCCATAAATGCTTCTCCATCACCGAATGCCTCTTCTGTATCCTCCTGGATCTGCGGTTCCTCTTCCTGTTGAATCTCTTCTGTTGAAATTTCTGCTACTTCTTCCTGAATAGCTTCTGCATCACTTTCTTCCGGCTCTTCCGACTGAATATCAGCTTCACCAACTTCCAGCTGGTCCTGGGAAACCGACTCCTGATCCTCGTTCTCTCCTTCTTCCTGTGCTGTCTCTCCTTGTGTTTCTTCTGACACGTCACTAAAAACTTCCGCCTCAGACGCCATTGCCGTTACCGGCACTCCTGACGCGATCACCGCTGAACTCAGAACGAGTGCAGCTGACTTCTTAAAAAGCTTCCACTTATGCATACCTGTCCTCCTCTTTGTCTTTTATATTACACGACTTTATACCAGATCATGACCTTACAGCTGCTCTGGTTAATTGAAATTTCTTCTGCAGGATATTCAACATATGTCAGTTTCTGCAGAAGTGCTCTGTCAAGCACGCTTTAGTTTGTTCAAACTAACATATCGTCATTTTATCAATGCTTAAATTATTTGTCTATACATATCTGGCAAAAAAGCCTCACGGTTATTGTTGTTTTTTTCTCAACTAGAAATTGTTTTCAAAATATTTATATTATTATCTGATATTTCAAATAAAAAAAGTATATATTCCAAGACATCATTTCAGGAAATGCAACAGCCATTGCCATTTCCTCCGGCATTCTCAGATCATATACTTTTTATATTTCTATATTTTTGCTTTCTTTTATGCCCAGCGGCTCTTCTGTTCTTCGCAGATACTGTTCCACTGGCAGTTTCCACAGATTTCCTTACGTTTATCCATCGCAAGGATTTTTTCCTGTACTTTTTTTGTAAATTCGCTGAAGTGCAATGTCTGTCCGGCCTTCAGTCCACATTTTTCCAGCACGGCATTGTCATACTCTGCCACTTTATCTCCGGCTTCGCAATGTCCGCCCAGATTATTCGGACAGGCAGAGCAGATCTCATCCGTATCCACATGAAGCCTTATTTTCTTTCCCTCCAGAAAAATCTTCAGCATCTCGGACATATGTGCAGTAAAACCGTTACTGTAGCCTTCCCCCTTAAAATACGCCAGGCACATACCATGATGAGGGCGCAGAGGAATGATTATTTCCTCTGTGCCCTCATCAGAAGCATATGCCGCAGCAATGCTTTTATCTTGCATATTTACGTACCTTTCCTGATAAAACATAAGCCAGTGCGATCTTGATAAGATCCGGAATGATAAACGGGAATACGCACCAGCCAAGAACTGCCATCAGACCTACCGGACCTGTGCTTCTTGTGTAAGCAAACATAAACCATGCGGTTCCAAATGCATAGCATACGATCAGTCCAATGATCATGGAAATGATCTGAACAACCGGCTTTCTGCCAAAAACACTTTCAATGGCCCACATAACAAGTGCGGAAAAGATAAATCCGATAATATATCCACCTGCATTTCCAAGAAGAGATCCGATTCCTCCGGAAAATCCCGCAAATACCGGAACGCCTACAGCTCCAAGAAGAACGTAAACCAGAACTGCCAGAGTTCCCCTTTTTCCTCCAAGTACACCTACTGCCATAAATACACCAAATGTCTGCAAAGTAAATGGTACCTGTGCCGGAATGGAAATCCATGAGCAAACTGCCATCACTACTGCAAAAACCGCGATATAAACAAGATCGTAAGTCTTGCTTCTGGTTGCTGCCGCTGTTGTCATAATAACCTAAGTCCTCTCTTTCCTTTTCTGCTTTCCCTGCCGGAAAATCGTCTTACATCTTTTCCTAATGATTTCCGTCTTTTGCTGTTAATAATTTAACACAGCGCGTTTAGATTGTCAACCAATTTCTTCTCTTACAGTTTACGTTTTTTCTGCTTTCAAAATTTCTTCTCCGATGTTATACTGAAAGTAATGATTTTTCAGCCTAAAAAGGGGGATTTTTCCATATGGATATACATGATATACACAACATCAGCACAACCTGCACCCGGACGGAATTCGTGGGAACTGCAGTCCTTGACACCATCGGACTTGTGATTTCCGGAGTTGACGATTCCCTTCTTCAGCAGATGAATGTCGGCACAAAATACCACTGTCTCGGACTTTTCAGTTCCCGAACAGGTGCTGCCGGACAGATCACAGCCATTGATGATGCAGTAAAAGCAACCAATACGGAAGTTCTTTCCATTGAACTTCCACGAGACACAAAAGGCTGGGGCGGACATGGAAACTACATTGTACTTGGTGGAAATGACGTATCCGATGTACGCCACGCCATTTCACTGGCTTTGGAACTGACCAACAAAAATGCCGGTGAAGTTTACATCAGCGAATCCGGACATCTGGAATTTGCTTTTTCTGCCAGCGCAGGCCCTGCAATCCATAAAGCTTTCGGCACACCACTTGGTGAAGCATTCGGATTCATGGCAGGTTCCCCCGCCGCAATCGGACTTGTTATGGCTGACAATGCCGTAAAATCCGCTGCTGTTTCCATTACTAAATACATGACCCCGGATATCGGCACCAGCCATTCCAACGAGGTAATCATTGCCATCTCCGGTGACGCCAGTGCAGTAAAAGCAGCCGTACTGGAAGGCCGTCAGACAGGACTTGAACTTCTTATCGGCATGGGAACCTATCCGGAGATTCCTGGTACCCCATATTTATAGAAAATTTTTGTAACCCTGTTACCGCAAAAAACAGCGCCACAGAAAATCGTAACACGATTCTGCGGTGCTGTCTTCATCTTATATATTTTCTCCCCCTGTCAGAATCAGCCTACCTGATATACATCCGCAGACTGAAGTCCGAAACTTAATGCCTCCTCATGGCTTCCACAATAAATATCTACATGTCCGTAAGGAGTTCCAAGATCCTCTACTGTATATACATTACCATTGATCAGAAGTTTGGTTCCAAAAGGTACTCCTGCCATTGCAACTGTACGTCCTGCTGTCGGAACCGTACCACTGGCTGTAAGATTACCTGCTGTACCACAACACTGTGCACAGTTACAATATGCAGTCAGTGTAAAGTTTCCAAGGTAAGTTCCCTGACTGGAAGAACCGGAATCTGAAGATGTATCGGTTGTATCTGAAGATGTATCTTCGGATGATGTGTCCTCAGAACTCTCATCAGAATAATCTGAAGAACTTCCAGACTGTACATCGTCTTCCTCATCTTCTTCCTCTACAACAACCTCAGAACTTGTAGAGCTGCTGGAAGATTCTGTAGTATCCTCATCCGGGTCATATCCGTAATCGTAATCATCCGCTGCTGTATCCTCAGAACCGGAACTGCTGTCTGCATCGCTCTCTTCTGTATCCTGTGCGGCTTCCGCCTCAGCTGCTGCTTCTGCCTCTGCCTGTCTCTTCGCCTCTGCTGCAGCTTCCGCCTGTCTTTTCTCTTCGGCTGCTTTCTCAGCTTCTGCCTGCTGTACCAGAGCAGTAATACTGCTGTCCGCATTGCTGATATCCGCCATCAGCTGCTGGGCTTCTTCCTGGCTGGCACTGATCTGACTCACATAAGAGTTGATATCGCTGCTTGTACTTGCGGCCATGGACTGCACTTCCTGCTGTTTGGACGCACGCTCTGTCATCAGATTATCAATCTCTGCTGATTCTGTCTCTACCTTCTGTTCATTTTCCTGAATATTTTTCTGAAGGCTTATGTATTTATCCAGCATATTTCTGTCGTATGTGGAAATCTGGATCGCATTCTCTGCGCGGTTCAGAAATTCTGCCAGGCTCTCGGAGGAAAGCAATGTTTCCAATGCGGAAGTTCCGGCATTCTCATACATATATGCAATTCGAAGCTTCATGGATTCGTACTGATCTGCAGAAGCTTTTTTTGCTTTTGTAAGTTCGGTTTTTACTCTATTTAATTCTTCTTCCTTCTCGGCAGCCTGAATGCTCAGTTCTGCAATACTGTTGGTAAGATCCTCATACTGTGCGTTTAAATCGGCCAGATAGCTCTCCAGCTCCTGCTTCTTGCTCTCCAGACTTCCGATGCTGCTCTGTACCTGCGCCAGACCCTCTTGAGCGGCCTGTTTCTGCGCCTGTGCATCTGCAATGGCAGCTTCTGTGCTGGATGCATATACAGTGCTTCCCATGGAAAGGGTGAGCATACCTGTCAGCAGTAATGTGAAAACTTTTCTATTCTTCATATAAACACCTTTCGTCCTTTCATGGGTTATAGTATAACACATTTTTCATAAAAAGCAACAATTTTATTTTATTTCTGTAACAAATACGTAATAATTACAATTTCTCTGCAACAAAAGCCCACCAAAAAAGCTGCTGCTTTACAGATTTTCCATGTAAAACAACAGCTTTTTATTTACCTTATCTTATGCAGTCTCAATTCCCAAGTCGTCAGCTATGCGGATCTTTCTCCGCTGTCATTGCCATACACCCTTTGGCTGTATTTACTCTGCAGCCTCCATAAGAACCTCATTTTCAGCTTCCTCAGCCATTACTTCCTGATACTTGTCCAGGATAATGGTCTGAATCCGCTCTCTTGTTGCGGAGTTAATGGGATGTGCGATATCGCGATATTCTCCGTCACTTGCCTTGCGGCTCGGCATTGCGATAAACAGACCTTTCTCTCCTTCGATTACCTTAATGTCATGTACCACAAACTCGTCATCTATAGTGACAGACACAACGGCCTTCATTTTCCCTTCTTTTGCTACCTTTCTCACACGTACATCTGTAATATTCATTGTTACTTGCCCCTTTCATTTCGCTAAACGTATCTGCGGGAATTTCTGCATTTACAATACGTAGCGCTCGTTTTTCTCCACGACGATTTTCACTTCTCCTTCTTCGCCGCAGTAATATGAATTCGCCCGGATGGTATCCCGGCTCTCAACAATGCAATTCTCAATATGTGTATTATCTCCAAGGTATACATCATTGAGAATTACAGAGTTTTTGATTACACAGTTATTGCCTACAAATACATCACGGAACAAAACAGAATTCTCTACGGTTCCGTTGATAATACATCCACTGGATATCAGGCTGTTCTTTACAGCTGCACCAGGATTATATTTTGCCGGTGGCACGTCTGCAATTTTGGTCTTGATTGCAGGTTCCTGTTTAAAGAAATAATTACGGATCTCTGGTTTCAGGAAATCCATATTTGTCTGATAATAAGCCTCTGCAGTAGAGATGTTATTCCAGTAGGTATCGATCTTATATCCATAAATTCTCTTCAGATTCTTATATCGGATGAGAATATCATTTACAAAATCATGTCTTCCCTCCTGGGCCGCACGCTCGATCAGCTCAATCAGCTGTCTTCTGCGGATGACATAGATACCTGTAGACACAGTGTTATAAGAAGAAACAATCGGTTTCTCCTCAAATTCCTCAATCCGGCAGTCTTCATTCATACGAAGAACACCAAATCTCTCAACCTGGCTCTGATCCTGGCATGTGGTACATACAACGGTAACGTCTGCACGTTTCGCAATATGATACTCCAGAACTTTATTGTAATCCAGCTTGTAGATTCCATCGCCGGAAGCAATTACAACATACGGTTCATGGCTGTTCTTAAGGAAAGTCAGATTCTGATAAATCGCATCAGCAGTTCCCTGATACCATAAACTGTTGTCTCTGGTAATGGTTGGCGTAAAAACATAAAGCCCTCCCTGCTTTCTTCCGAAATCCCACCATTTGGATGAGCTTAAATGCTCATTGAGGGAACGGGCATTATACTGTGTCAGCACAGCAACCTTCTGGATATGTGAATTCGCCATGTTACTGAGGGCAAAATCGATTGCACGGTAGCTTCCTGCAATAGGCATCGCCGCAATCGCTCTTTTGTTTGATAATTCTCTCATACGGTTATTGTTACCGCCTGCCAAAATAATACCTATCGCTCTCATTCTTTCCCACCGTCCTTTGCTGCAATTACCTGGCCAGCTGCCAGCTCTCCGTCAGGGTAGTCTTCTTTCGTTGTAACGCCTGAGATGGCGGTATTCTTACCGATCTTAACATTGTCCGGAATCACGCTGTTTTCTCCGATTGCCGCAAGGCCGAAGGAATATACGGCAGGTTTCAGAACATTAGGTGCTTCCTCACCACATCCGATTACAACGTTATTTCCCACAACAACATCCTCTGCCACAATGGCTTTATCCATAACAACATTCTCACCAACAGATGTGTTCTTCATGATGATAGAATCACGGATCACACTGCCCTTGCCAATAACAACATTCGGACCGATTACTGAATTATGTACTTCACCGTAGATTTCGGTTCCCTCACCAATGATACATTTGTCCACAACCGCATCTTCGGAAATATACTGCGGAGGAATCACATCACCCTTGGTGTAAATTCTCCAGAATTCTTCATAGAGATTAAACTCCGGAATGATATCGATCAGCTCCATATTTGCTTCCCAGTAAGAACCCAGTGTTCCGACATCTTTCCAGTAACCATTGTACTCATAGGCAAAAAGGCGCTGTCCCTTCTCCTTGCAGTACGGAAGAATATGTTTACCGAAATCACATCCGTTCTGATCTTTCAGCGCAATCAACGCTTCCTTCAGAACCGGCCATGAGAAAATATAAATACCCATAGAAGCAAGATTGCTGCTTGGATGTTCCGGTTTCTCCTCAAATTCAGTGATACGGTTACTCTCATCAGTGACCATAATACCAAAACGGCTGGCTTCCTCGATCGGAACAGGCATACATGCAATGGTAATATCTGCCTTGTTCACCTTGTGGAAATCCAGCATCACTTCGTAATCCATCTTATAAATATGGTCACCGGAAAGAATCAGTACATAATCCGGGTTATACTGTTCCATATAAGCCAGGTTCTGATAAATCGCATTTGCAGTTCCTGTGTACCATTCGCTGCTTGTGCTCTTCTCATATGGCGGAAGAACTGTAACACCGCCTTCATTACGGTCCAGATCCCACGGAATACCAATCCCAATATGTGTATTCAGGCGAAGCGGCTGATACTGTGTCAGCACACCCACCGTATCAATTCCCGAGTTAATACAATTGCTCAGTGGAAAATCGATAATACGATATTTACCACCAAAAGCGACTGCCGGCTTTGCAACCTTTTCTGTCAAAACTCCTAACCTGCTACCTTGCCCACCGGCCAAGAGCATGGCAATCATCTCTTTCTTAATCATGCGATCACCTCTTGTATGTTATGATTATTTAATTATAACATACTTTACTGTATTAGTGAACATTTTTTACAATTATTTTGATTGCGTTTTACTTTTTTTATCGCTATTGTATACTATAAATTGGTAAGACTTGTCATTCTTTTCATTCTTCTGGTAAATTTCAACATTTTTCAACAATATTTTCTAGTTACTTTTACACTCCGTAGAAAACCATTTTTTATCCAAAAGTACCACTTTTCAATTGTTTCTGTTGGCGTTATAATAAAACAGACTAAAGAACCCCGAAAATAACATATATAAGGAGATTATTATGTATCAGATAGACTTTCATAAACCACTCCATATTCATTTTATCGGCATCGGCGGCATCAGCATGAGCGGCCTCGCAGAGATCCTTCTGGAAGAAGATTTTAAGATCTCCGGTTCCGATGCCAAGGCCAGTCCGCTGACCCGTACCCTGGAAGAGCGCGGTGCCGTAATCTACTACGGACAGCGTGCAGCCAACATCAAAGATGATGTGGACGTGGTTGTTTATACAGCAGCAATCCATCCGGACAACCCGGAATTCGCCTGTGCAAAAGAAAAAGGGCTTCCAATGCTCACACGTGCGGAACTTCTCGGTCAGATCATGCGTAACTACGATACACCGATCGCAATTTCCGGTACCCACGGAAAAACCACCACAACTTCCATGGTTTCCCACATCCTTCTTGAGGGCGAATGTGATCCTACCATCAGTGTAGGAGGAATCCTTCCTGCTATCCACGGAAATATCCGCGTCGGAAATTCTGAAACTTTTGTTACAGAGGCATGCGAGTATACCAACAGCTTCTTAAGCTTCTTCCCGAAAATCAGTGTCATCCTGAACATGGATGCGGACCATCTGGATTTCTTCAAGGATATTGACGATATCCGCCATTCCTTCCGGAAGTTTGCAGAACTTCTTCCTGCTGACGGCACCCTGATCATCAATGCTGACACACCGGAATATGAAACTATTACCCGTGATCTTCCATGTCATGTTCTTACTTACGGTCTTGAGCATGACGCAGATTATACAGCTGCAGATATCACCTGGGATAAATACGGACATCCTTCCTTCTCTGTTCTTTTCCAGGGCAAAAAAATCGGCAGCTATTACCTTCGTGTACCGGGCATCCACAATGTCTCCAACGCATTGGCCGCCATTGCCGTAGGACGCCTTCTGGATCTTCCGGATGATGTGATTGTCAAAGGCCTCGGAAGCTTTACAGGCACAGACCGCCGTTTCCAGTACAAGGGAGAAATCGGCGGCGTTACCATCATTGATGATTACGCACATCATCCAACAGAAATCGAAGCTACCCTTCACGCGGCGAAGAATTATCCGCATCAGAAAGTATGGTGTGTATTCCAGCCTCATACCTACACACGTACCAAGGCTCTTCTTCCTGAATTTGCAAAAGCCCTGACTCTGGCTGACCATGTTGTGCTGGCTGATATTTATGCCGCACGTGAAACAGACGATCTTGGTATTTCTTCCCAGGATCTCCAGAAACAGATCCAGGAACTTGGAACCCCCTGCGAATATTTCCCGACTTTTGATGAAATCGAGAGCTTCCTCTTAAAAAGTTGTGCACATGGTGATCTGTTGATAACTATGGGCGCCGGAGACGTTGTAAATATTGGAGAACACCTCCTCGGAAAATAGTTATCCACATTATCCACATGCTTATGCACATTCCAGACGTGCCTGGCATGTGGATTTTTTTGTGTATAACCCACTTGACATAATTCAACAGCCAATTTCAACAAATACCGCATTTTTCTTATAAAATCGAGGTTTTTGCAAGTTGCTGATAATGTTATCCTCAAAGTTTTCCACATTATCCACATTTTCCACATGTGGATTGATGCACACCCCCTGTGAAAATAAACTATTCTCAACTAAAAGTGGTTGTGCTATAATCCTGTTTAGCAAAAGCGGGCTTTTGCACCGCTTAAAGAAAAAGATAAAGAAAGGGAGCTGCTGATCATGAGTCTGGTTTCGCTTCAGAATTCCTCCGAACAGGAGGTGACGATTCTTTCCAATCGTTTTATTGACAATTTTATGCCGCGTGCCAACGGAGAGTTCGTGAAGGTATATATCTATCTTCTGCGGATGGTATCTGCCGCTCCTTCTTCTTTCAGTCTGGAGCGTATGGCTGACTGCCTCTTCTGCACTGAAAGAGATATCTCCCGTGCACTGAAATACTGGGAATCTGAGAAACTAGTTTCACTGACCTATACAGCCAACCAGCAGCTTTCCGGAATTACTCTTCTGGAACCATTTGCGGACGCCGGTCATATGGAGAGCAGCGCTTCCATGGAAGCAGGTACAACTGCTGCTCAGACAACACCTGCTGCCGTTTCCGGTAATACAGATACCACCATTCCGGAATCTTCTGATTATATCCGCAGCCTTACTCCGGACCGGATTAAGGAGCTGAAACAGAAAGAAGAGATCAGCCAGCTTCTCTACATCGCCGAGCAGTACCTTGCCAAGACACTGACTCCTACGGAAATGCAGAAGATTCTTTTCTTCTATGATGAACTGCACATGTCCGCGGATCTGATTGAATATCTTGTGGAATACTGTGTTTCCAGAGGCCGCAAGAGTATGCGTTATATTGAAACTGTTGCCCTCGCCTGGGCGAAAGACGGCGTCACCACCGTTGAAATGGCCCGCGATGCCAGCTCCCGTTTTTCAAAAGATTATTATACCATTCTGAAAGCAATGGGAATCAGCGGCCGTAATCCGGTTGATAACGAAATCACTTATATTGATACCTGGCGCAAGACTTACGGTTTTGACCTGGACCTGATCCAGGAAGCCTGCAGCCGGACAGTTCTCGCTACCGGACAGCCAAGTTTCCAGTATGCAGATAAAATACTCTCGGGCTGGAAAAAGAAAAATGTACATACGTTGGAGGATATCCGTATTCTGGACGCCGAACACAAGAAACGTCAGCTTGAGAAATCTGTTGCCCCCAAAAAGCAGCAAGCCACACAGCCCCAGAATAATAACCGTTTCAACAATTTCCACCAGCGTGATTATGATTTTGCAGAATACGAAAAACGTCTTTTAAACAACCAGTAACAGAAACTGGAAGGAGCTTTTTATGCCTTTACAGAATTTTCAGTATGATACTATAATGAGAGAATACAGCCGCCGTCAGGCACAGAACCACCGGATTCTGGAAGAACATACTGCCGAGGCTTACGGAAAAATCCCCCGTCTGAAAGAAATTGACGATGAGGTGGCAACCTTAAGCGCAGCCAAAGTACGGCGTCTCCTAAACAAGGAAGAGAAGGGCACTGCTGATCTGAGAGCTGCCATTCAGGAACTTTCCGATGAGCGTATCACTCTTCTTGTTGCCAACGGCTTCCCCGGAGATTATCTGGAAATGCCTTATACCTGTCCTGCCTGTCAGGACACCGGCTACATTGGCAGCAAAAAATGCACCTGTTTTAAAAAAGCTGAGATCGAACTGCTCTATGCACAGTCCAATCTGAACGAAATTCTGGAAAAAGAAAATTTTGACAGCTTTTCATTTGACTATTATTCTGCTACAATAAAAAACGAAGCCACGGGACTGTCTGCACTGGAAACAGCCAGACGGGCCTACGATACTGCACAGCGCTTTGTGCAGGACTTCGACCATAAATTTGAAAACCTGTTTTTGTATGGCGATACCGGTGTGGGAAAAACATTTCTTTCACACTGCATCGCACGGGAGCTTCTCAGATCCACCCACTGTGTCCTGTACTTTTCAGCCTACGATCTTTTTGATATGATGGCTGCGAATTCTTTTTCCAGAAAAGATACCGGCACTGATGAGGAACTGATCTATGACTGTGATCTTCTGATCATTGATGACCTGGGAACGGAACTTACCAACAGTTTCGTATCCTCACAGCTTTTTCTCTGTCTCAATGAACGGATCATGCGTAGAAAATCTACGATCATTTCCACGAATCTGACGCTCAAGAATTTCTCGGATACCTATTCCGAGAGAACCTTTTCCCGTATTGCCAGCAATTATCAGATGATATCGCTGATCGGGAAAGACATCCGTATACAGAAAATATTTTTAGGAGGAAATTAAAATGGCACAGGTAACTACAAAAGATTTTTCCACACTCCCGGTAGGAAGACTTGGACTGATTCCCCTTCAGAGCTGCAGCTCATTAGGTGCGAAAGTGAACGACTGGCTGGTTAAATGGCGTGCCGAAAGACAGTATCCTGGAATGGATTCCTTCGCATTCGAGGGATACAAGCGTGACTCTTACATCATCGATGCCAAGACTCCACGTTTCGGTTCCGGCGAGGGTAAATGTACCATCAATGAATCTGTCCGTGGCGATGATATTTACGTCATGGTAGACGTAACTAACTACAGTTTATCCTATCCGATCGGACCTTACACAAATCTTATGTCCCCGGATGATCACTTCCAGGATATGAAGCGTGTTATCGCTGCTGTAGGCGGAAAGGCCCGCAGAGTCAACGTAATCATGCCATATCTCTATGAGAGCCGCCAGGACAAACGTGTCGGAAGAGAGTCTCTTGACTGTGCCAATGCACTTCATGAGCTGATCGACATGGGTGTTGAGAATATCATCACCTTTGACGCACATGATTCCCGTGTACAGAACGCAACTCCTCTTCACGGCTTTGAGACTGTACAGCCATCTTACCAGTTTATCAAGGCTCTTCTTAAAAATGAAGAAGGACTCCACATTGACAAAGATCATTTCATGACCATCAGCCCGGACGAGGGAAGCATGAGCCGTGCAATCTATCTCGCCAACGTTCTTGGTGTTGATATGGGTATGTACTACAAACGTCTGGATTACTCAAGATATGTAAATGGCCGTCATCCGATTGCTGCATATGAGTTCCTCGGACCGAAGATTGAAGGCAAGGATATGATCCTGATCGATGATATGATTTCTTCCGGTGATACAATCCTGAAAATCGCTTCTCTCCTGAAAGAGAAAGGAGCAGGCAAGGTTTATATCTGCTCTACATTCGGTTTCTTCACAGACGGGCTTGAGAAATTTGACGATGCTTACAAGAAAGGCTACTTCGACAAACTCCTTACTACCAACCTGGTTTACCAGGCACCGGAGCTTCTTGAGAAGCCATACTACATCAGCTGTGATATGAGCAAGTACATCGCACTGATTATTGATACTTTGAATCATGATACTTCTGTCAGCCACCTTCTGAATCCGGTAGACAGAATCAAACGCTGTGTAACAAACTACATGAGCCAGTATGAGAAATAAATAATCCCAAAAAAGAAACAGCGGTTACGCTTTCTGTAATCAGTATCCTGATTGTCAGAAAGTGTAACCGCTGTTTTTTATTCATCCTCACAGAAAAAGTTTCTGATATGGAATTCCTTCTTTATCCAGAATTTCCATTTCTCTCTTGTGGCAGGTGCTTATAATCACCTGTCTGTTTTCTTTATGAAGCCACCGGAGAGCTGCCGCAAGCCGGTCTTCGTCATACATTCCAAATACATCATCCAGGATTACAGGAAACGGTTCTTCTTTACAAAAAAGCTCTCCTGCCGCCATACGGAGTGCAAAATAAATCTGCTCCAGAGTCCCCCGGCTCAGTCGTTCAATGGAAACGGTTCTGTCACCGGTATTCACAGACATGTGAAGTTCCTCATCCATCAGAACTTCCCGGTATTTTCCACCGGTAATCTCACTTAAAATTTCTGAGGTACGGCGTTTCAGGCGGATTCCTACCTGATCGGTGATGTTTCCTGAAAGTGCTTCAATCGTATCCATAGCCATATTCAGTGCCTGGATTTCCATTTCTTCCGGAGTTAATACCTCTGTATTTTCCTCACATTCCTGAAGTTCTGACTGAAGATTGGAAAGTGCCGTATATTTTTCTTCATAGTCACTGTCCAGGCTGTTGCGGTTCCAGGTCAGTTCATCATGTCTGGAAAGCCAGCGCTCTCTCTGACGTTCTCTTTTATTCAGTTCCCGGCTCAGCCGTACATGGAAAAACAAAGCTGCCACTGTAACTCCCGCTGTTGCCACACCGGCAAGGAGACTTAAAATAATCTGTCCGGAAAAAGCTGCCAGGCAGCCGGTTCCGGCAATACCGCACAGAAGAACAACCGCCAGGAATGCCCCGTTGAGCTCCCGTCTTCTTTTCACACGGTCAATTCGAAGTTCCAGAAGATCTTCCGTGCTTTTATCCCGGGTTCCCATATTCATGCCATTCTGCTGCTGTGTAATTCTGTCCCGCTTTTCAACCAGTTCTCTGATTTCCCGACGGATATATTCCATATTTGCGGAAATTTTTTCCTTTTCTTTTTCCAGGTCTTTTTTTCTGCGTGCAGATTCTGTCAGATATCCTTTTCTGGACATTTTCAGCATCTGCATGGCACGTCCCATATCCACGGAACTGTCGCCGGTTCCCTGATAGCTTGCCATGTAGTTCTGCAGTTCGCGGACGAGATCTTTTCCGGTAACGCTTTTCAGCTGCGCCACGGAAACCGTGTTATCATAAACTGCCTCACTCACATTTCCGAGAATCGTACCTAGAGCTCCCTGTTCCGCATCCACAAGACTTCCATCATCCTCGCAGAGAAGCTCCCCCAGTTTTTTTTCTTTGTAAAAATTTCTGGTAAGACGATAATTCTTTCCCTTACTTGTAAACCAAAGAATTCCGCCATATTCCGCCGGATTTTCCCAGGGTTCATATTTCGTATATGTATCATTCTGAGAGGCTTTTCCACGAAGTCTGCGAACCCCGTAAAACATGGAACGGATAAAGGTATGTGTTGTTGTTTTCCCGCTCTCATTCTCTCCGTAAAGTACATTGATCCCCGGAGAAAGTTCCATATCCTTATCCCGTATTTTACCGAAATTTTTTATTTTCAAACGTCTGATAACCATCTTCCACTATCCTCCTGCGCTTTCTGGTTATCGCCTGCTGCTTGTCTCAAGCAGTGCCTGAAGTCCATAATACAGTGCCTTTTTTTCCACAGTATCCATCCTTCCCTTGGCAAGAAAATAACCGATATAATCGCCAATCAGCGTACCGCTGTACCGTTTATAAAGATCTTCCAGATCATAGGCAGGCCAGGATTCATCTACCACCTCTGTGATATTTCCCAGACTTTTCAGTTTTTCCGGAATCAGAAGAATATCCGGCGACCGCATTCCCTGAAGGATAATCCGGTAGATATTCCTGCCGCCTCTGCGGAAAATCTGAGATTTCACAGCTTCTTCCAAGGAAATCTGCGTTGTTTCTTCATGAAGAGGCATCACCAGTTGCTGATAGGAACGGCAGGCAAACGGAACAAATTCCGTGCGGATTCTCCCATCCACCAGACGTCCTTCCATATAGCCATGTTCTCCGGTATCATTCCTGTCGATGGGCTCCAGCGCACCTGAAAAAGCGGCCTGGTCACGAATCAGAATCTGTGGTTTATGGATATGTCCCAGTGCCACATAATCGAATCCTGCCGCAGCCAGGGAAGCCGCACTTAACGGAATGTGTTTCTCATCTCCGCCATGGGCAAGAAGAATATGAATTCCCTCTTCCTGAATCGGCACAGCTTTATCATAAAGCCCTTCTTTGATTTCTCTGTCATAATAACTGAGTCCGTACACATAAACATCCAGCCTTGGATCTTTGACACAGGTCAGTTCTCTGCTTTTGAAAAAAGTCACATTGGAATTCCACTCAAATGTATTGTAAAAAGAATCCCTGCTGATAAAATCATGGTTTCCCGCCATCAGATACACTCTGGTGTCCGGAATGGTGGAAAACAGATAATTCACTTCCTTAAGCTCTCTCATAAGCGGCTGGCGGTGGAACAGATCTCCGGATATAAATAGCAAATCCACCGGATCTTCGCGGATGCCCGCAATAACCCGGCGGAAAGTGCTCCAGATTTCTTCCTCCCGCTCTTTGCTCCATGGGCAGCCCCTGTCAGGAACAGCGCCCAGATGCACGTCTGCAAGATGAATAAATCTCATAATAGTGTCTCCCTTGTGTATTCCTTACACGCAATCATTAAAGATCGCAGTTCTTTACAGTTCTCGGGAACGGAATCACATCACGGATGTTACCCATACCTGTGAGATACATAACGCATCTCTCAAATCCAAGGCCAAATCCGGAATGACGGGTAGAACCGTATTTACGAAGATCCAGATAGAAGTCATAATCTTCCGGTTTCAGTCCAAGCTCGTCCATACGTGCTTTCAGTTTACCGTAATCATCCTCTCTCTGGCTTCCTCCGATGATTTCTCCGATTCCCGGTACAAGGCAGTCCATAGCTGCAACTGTCTTGCCATCCTCATTCAGCTTCATATAGAATGCTTTGATTTCCTTTGGATAATCAGTAACAAATACCGGTCTCTTGTAAATCTGTTCTGTCAGATAGCGCTCATGCTCTGTCTGAAGATCGCATCCCCAGAATACCTTATAGTCAAATTTGTCATTGTTTTTCTCAAGAATCTCAACAGCCTCTGTGTAAGTTACATGTGCAAACTCAGAATTAAGCACATGGTTCAGTCTGTCAAGAAGTCCCTTATCTATGAAAGAATTGAAGAAATTCATCTCTTCCGGTGCGTTCTCAAGGACATAACGGATCACATATTTCAGCATAGCTTCCGCAAGCTCCATATCATCCTGAAGATCTGCAAATGCACACTCCGGCTCGATCATCCAGAACTCAGCTGCATGACGGGTTGTGTTGGAATTCTCTGCACGGAAAGTCGGTCCGAATGTGTAGATGTTACGGAATGCCTGTGCATAAGTCTCACCATTCAGCTGGCCGCTTACAGTAAGGTTGGTCTCTTTTCCAAAGAAATCCTGTGAATAATCTACCTTTCCATCTTCTGTCATCGGCATGTTCGCAGGATCAAGTGTTGTTACCTGGAACATCTCTCCGGCACCTTCACAGTCACTTCCTGTGATCAGCGGTGTATGCACATAAACAAAGCCTCTCTCCTGGAAAAATTTATGGATGGCATATGCACAGAGAGAACGTACACGGAATACAGCCTGGAAAGTGTTGGTTCTCGGTCTTAAATGGGTCATAGTTCTTAAATATTCAAGGCTGTGACGCTTCTTCTGCAGCGGATAATCCGGTGCGGAAGTTCCCTCTACGGATACCTCTGTTGCCTGGATCTCGAATGGCTGCTTCGCCTGCGGGGTAGCTACCAGTGTACCTTTTACAATGATGGCTGCTCCAACATTCAGTTTGGAAACTTCTGCAAAATTCTCCATATTGTCATGATATACAATCTGAAGAGTCTCAAAAAAACTTCCATCATGAAGTACGATAAAGCCAAAAGCCTTGGAATCACGAACGCTTCGTACCCAGCCGCCTACGGTGATCTCTTTATCGAGATACTGTTCACGGTTTCTGTAAATTTCTTTCACTGTTGTCAGTTTCATAATCTATACCTCATTCCTCATATTCAGGATTACACGTCCCTGCGGACTTCCAAATGTCCGTATCGAATTAAGTATAGACTATTCTTATGGTTCGTGCAAGGAGTAATTCTCACAGGGATAAAAAATCCCGCATACCGGACAGATTCCGGTCTGCGGCATTAGTAAAAAGTAGGAGAAACGTTGAATTTACAGCGTTTCTCTTATTTTTTTGTTTTAAAATGTTTGAACACCTTTGAACACTTTATGATGAAATACCAAGATTCTGAAAAGCAAGCCTGTCATTCTTCCTCTTATTGACATTCCGCAAGTAATGCAATGTTGTAGCTGTCTCACTATGTCCCATTAAATAACTAAGGGTTGTAAGATTATTTCCGTCAAAAGCTGTTGAAGCATTGTAAAAGCGGATTTTATGACTGGAATGATAAGGAACACCGGCTTCTTTGCAATATTTCTTCAATCGGCGGTTAAAGCTGTCTGTTGTCATAATCTCACCGTTAGGTTCAAAAACATATATTCCATTTGGATTTAATTCCTTTGCTTTGTGAAGAATTTTAAGTGCTTCGTCTGTAAGGAACTGTTTACGGAATCCATGAGAAGTATTTCCTTTCATTTGATTTACTACTTTTACTTTTCGGCTTGAGAATGTTAAATCATCATTCAATGTACGTTCACAGGTCGCCTGTCTGTGAAGATATACAAGCCTGTTATTGTAGTCAATATCTTCCCAACGGATAGCTTTTGTTTCTCCAACACGGATAAATAGATAGAAAGATAACTGTATTGCAAGAGAATATGACTCTATGATACACCGAAGATAATTTAATAACTTATGCGTATCATCACGGGAAAATACATTGTCACTTTGTACTTCTACTGGCTTATAGGTAAACTGTTTGAAATTCACATCAGAGACAGGATTATGTGATATAATTTCTTCTTCGATCGCATAACTCATTATTCCATTCAAAACAGAACGGGCATTACTGACTCGCTTGTGCGTGAACTGTCGGTCTTTTGTAGCTTCTCTGAAAAAGCGGATAAGCGTGATTGGTTTGATTTCGCCTATCTTCATTTTAACAAGTTCTGTATCTTTGAAAAATCTATTCCATTCAGATACATATTCTTGAATTGTTTTTGCTTTTACGGAAGTATAATCTCTTTTATACAAAAGCCATTCAGCATATAATTCTTCTAGTGTGACATTCTGACGGTTTTCAGCTTTCTGCTTTTCGATATAAAATCTGATGATTTCTTTTTCAAGGTTCTCTTTACTCTTCCTCTTAACAGGACGGCGTTTGTTAGGTTTGGTTTCATCGGGTAAATAAGTACGCCAGCTTTTTTCTGATTCCGAGTAATAAATTTCATATTTGTGATTCTTCAAGATTTTTTTATTTGCCATAATTTTAAAATCTTTGAAGACTTCATCTGTGGTCATGTTAGCACAGGTGGCTAACGTATTCAATAATGTTATATCTGAAAACGTAACGGGATTATCCATAAGATTCCCCCTTTACGCAAGGATTTTCTTTTTTAATTTTGATGTAGATAACACTGCTGTCCTTTAAGCATGAACCAGTAGATAAGAAAGCGTTGGTATCGTAAATTTGCCTTGTGTATTCTTTCTGAAAGACGATATTTTCTTTTTGTAAGTCATGTAAAATGTCTTCGGTCAGCATGACTTTTGTTTCGTGTGGAACTTTCAGATTTTGAGATTTAAAAAAGGCTTTTTTCTTATGTTCTTTCAAATCAAGGTCTTTTCCAAAATACTTGCTAAGATAACGACCTCTGTTTTCTTTGCTGTCTACATCAATGCGATTGATTTTAATAAATCCATGTGACCATAAATTCTGTAATTTTTCTTTTGCTATATACGGAAAATCAAAGAAAATAACATGATAATGGATTGCTCCACGCTTCTGTTTCTCCCACGTTGCAAGGTATTTTAATAACTGGGTTTTGGTATGGTACAAATAATAATTTAATCGCTGGATAAAATACTTAAATTCTCGGTTAGTTATCAGGATTTCCTGAATGTTTTCTTTAAATGTCAGCGTTACAAATTTTGTTTTGTTATCAAAGTTGCAGTCAACAATACGGGCAATATCCCAACGAGCCTGTTCGTAATGCTTCTGCTTGCGTTTTAAACTGTCATATTGCTTATGAGCTGACATTTCATCAAATTTTTTTCGGTTACTTGTGTCTGTTAAATCTGCCTTTTCTTTCGAGTGAATAAAAATAGGGTTTTCGTAAATATATACTTCTTTTGTAGTAGGAGTTTCAATGATTTTCGTATTGTATGCAAAACACTCTTTTGTTTTGCTCACGAATCTCACCTCATATCCCAATTTTTGTAATGAATGTTCCGATTGTTTTCGGAAGATGTTGTTTTATATATCAAGTATAGAGGTCAGCCAGTTCAGCACCTATGACGTTGTCCGGCACTGACTGGCTGACATAGTAGGGAAATTATTTCATTCCCACTTTTCTGATATTGGAAGCTTCTGCTTTGACAGAAAGACGTCCATTATAGAGACTAGCCCAAGTATGTAATCCATCAAATGAGACTGGAATCTGCCCTTTTTGTTCAAGTTCTTCGTTGGTAACAATCGCTGTGTTAGCTTTAATGCCTACTTTGACTTTTTCAAACTTTAATTTTGGAAGAAGAACTGTATAGTAGAATCCTAATTTTTCTTTTGTAGAAAAGTCTACCCAGTCAGAAACTTCTACTAACTGAAATTCCTCTTGCAGTTTGTCTGGATTTAAAATAAAGTCATTTCCTCTAATCATCGTTTCACCTCCTTATAGATATCTGATTATCAGATATTAAGATAATCTTATGATAAAACAAGCATTGCAGAATGTCAATAGAAAATATCTGAATATCCGATAAAAAGATTGACAGAGAAAATTTGATGAAATATAATGTGCTTATAAAGGAGGTTTGCTATGAATAAAATAAAAGAATTGCGGAAAGAAAAGAATATAACCGTTGCGGAACTTGCAAAAGAATTAGGCATTTCACAAAGTATGCTTACGAACTATGAAAATGGAAACGGAACACCGAGAGATGAATCTATATGGGAAAAATTATCACAGATATTCAACGTGAGTAAAAGCCACGTTATGGGATTAACTACGGATATTGAAACAGCAAATAAGACAAAACAGTTGAAAGTGGTTGTGGATACATCTCAGCCGATCTCAATACAACCGAAGAATCAGACAGACCTTGATGTATTGATAAAACTGGATTTGATAGACAGTGAAGACATGGAAGAAGTGTCAGAATTTCTTGATAAACTGTTGGCACAGGAGAAATATGAGGGACGGAGAGAATCAAACGTTAAATATGTCGTTGAGTAGAAAATGCTTCTCAGCCGACCACTTGCCCAGTCGACCCGCCGCCCTGTTAGGAACCGTCGCACTGGGCATCCTTGCGGAACGTTAGTTTGCGAAAATACGAACAAAAGAATATAAGGAGAGGGAATAGCCGATACTACTTCAAAAGCAGTAATAGAGTGCTATTCTTTTTTATTATATTCAATGGTTGTAGTTCGGAATGGCTTGCTATTATTGTGCAAGTAATAAGTTGGATAATAGAGGTTGATTTCCAAGGTGGTAGGTGTACCATTAATTTTGTTATGTTCGTTTTCAATGTCTTTGATTACTCCATCAATTTCCCAACATTTGTAAACAATTACAGTCAATTCAGTATCTCTGGTATCTGCACTGCTAAAGGATATGCTGTTAGTAATATGATAGTCCGGCAGTCTGAGATAATTATAGAGAACGGTCAGTAAACAGAGCATTGTGATTGTTGCTATGATTTTCTTTTTCATGTACATACCTCTTTTGTGTTATTAACAAGGGACTGACTATATAGTACCTCACTATATAGTGAATTACTACATAAAGATTTAATAAATATACTTTATGTAGAGGTGCGGAACATGAATTATGGACATTTAGAATTAAGAATAGAAGAACTGTTACAAGAAAAAGGTATCAGTAAGAATATGATTTGTAAGGAACTTGACATACCGAGGTCAAATTTCAATAGATATTGCAGAAATGAATTTCAAAGACTGGATGCAAATTTAATCTGTAAACTATGTAACTATTTTGAATGTGAAATTGGTGAGTTAATTCGATATGTAAAAGAATAAAGTGATAATGGGTATGCGGAAATAAAAAATATTCGCATACCTTTTTAATTGAATATTTTATAAAATGGAATTATACTGTGTATAACATGAAACAGACAAATCGGTATTTAAGGAGGTGCTTATAAATGAAATTAGTAGATTTAGCAACAGGTCCTGATTGGATAGTGTGGATTGTCTTTGTGATATTTGCTGTATTTTCTATTATTTTACTTTCTGGACACGGGAGTTGGTTTATTTCCGGATATAATACGGCTTCAAAAGAAGAAAAGGAAAAATATGATGAAAAGAAGTTATGCAGAACAATAGGAATTGGAATGTCTATTATAGCAATTCTTGCATTGACAATGGGCTTGCTTGAAAATATTTTGCCTGCATTTTTTGTATATATTGCATTGGGGATTATTTTGGTTGATGTCGTAGTAATTATCATTTTAGGAAATACACTATGCAGAAAGTAACAACTTTTTAGTTTGTATGCGACAAACGTTTGAACACTTTTTGAACACCGCAACCGTGATGAAGTCCTCAAAGCCCCTTTCTATCAGTATTTGTGATTGCTTAAAACGGTTCGATTCCGGTATGCGGGATCAGCTTTGCTGTCAAACCGTTAATAATAGAATGAATCAATGCTTCCTGTATTCAGATAAATCACGCAGTAATAATAGATTCTCTTGAATGTTTTGGTTGTATAATGAAGTCCGTCGTCACTGACACTGTCTTCCCCATTATAAGAAGCGTTGGTTCCGTATCCGGTTTTCATCAGTACACTGTAGGTATCAATATACTTGTAATTTGCAGAAAGTCCCGAGCGGATCTTGCTGTTAAACTCTCTGACCTGTGCCTCTGTTCGGCTTCCTTTTCCTGCTTTCGTAATCATGGTACTGTTAAGCGGATTTACAGACATGTAAAACAGTTTACAGTTTTTACTTTTCAGTGTAGATGCAATATTGGTCATATAGCTTACATAATTGCTTGCATTCGCCATATCATTTACACCAAGATTAAAGACTACCGCCACCGGAAGAGATCCTTCGGCTTTCTCAACCTCTTTAAGCAATTTTGCATAGCCTTCACTCTGGAACCAGCTCAGGCCCTGGCCTGCACTTGCCACAAAGGAAACTCCACTGGACGATGAACTGCCGATCTGCTTATTCAGTGTTGCATACATTCCAACTGTACGGGAATCTCCTACAAAAATCACTTTGCTGTATTTCATTCCGACAGCCGGGCGTGCCATCTCATCTGCTGTAATATCTCTCTCTTTAGAGCGGTTAAATACTGTAGCATACAGGCCGGTGTTTTTGCTGACTTTCAAAAGTTCGCCTGCTTCATAATCCGGAGCTGCCGCTGAGCCGGAGCGTTTAGTCTTCGACCATCCCATAAACGTATATCCTGATGCATTGGATGCGGAAGGAAGCTTCAGGTATCCGCCTTTTCCAAGCGTTACCGTCTTCCATACGGTTCCGTTTGCCTTGCAGAGATTTACACTGACTGACTGCATCTGCACTGCATAGTATTTGATGTTGCCTGCTATCTTGATCTTTGTTCCTGCTTTTTTTGCGGTGGAAGACTTGCCATTCTTGGTTGTGGACCATCCCAGGTTTACATAACCAGTTCTGGACGGTACGGAAGGCAATGTATAATAAGTGCCCTCTTCCACACTCTTGGTAAGTTTCTTGTAGGCAGCATTGGTGCTTCCGTTTCCGAGATAAAAACTTACTGTATAGTACTTGCTCTTTCTGCGAACCGCATACAGTGTCATATCTTTTTTGACTTTTACACTTGCGCCGGCCTTATATACAACCTTGGTGCTTCCTTTCTGTGTGGTCCAGCCAAGGTTCTGATAACCGACTGCTTTCGGAACGGACGGAAGCTTAATCGTTGTGTTCAGTGTGACATTCCGTGTCAATGATGTATAGGTTTTGCTTTTACTGGTACCGGAATTGTTATTAAACTTCACAGTATAAACAAGTTTACTTGCTGATACCTTCTGCGAAGCAGCTGGCATAAGAATCAGTGCCATCGCAGCAAGTGCCAGTACAAGCCATTTTATTCGAAAGGCTTTTCCGGTTCTCTGTGTTTTTTTCATATAAATAAACTCCTCCTGAAATACATACCCATCACCGGTGCGCCTCCGTATACTACAGAGTGTTGATAAATCTCATAAATGCCTCTCTGCCCTCTGGTGTGCATTTATAAACACCGGCATCCTCCAGCACGTGAACAAATACATTGCCCACTTCTTTGCGGAGAACTTCCTGAATATTATCTTTGTCAAGTTTCTCATATTTCGGCAGAAATTCTGCAACCCATGCGGCATGTTTCTCAATCTTCTCGTTGGAAGCAATATCTTTGCCGCTTAAAATATACTCTTCCAGAAGTTCCAGTTCCTCTTTCAGGCGAGCCGGAAGAACTGCCAGTCCCATAACCTCAATGAGACCGATATTTTCTTTCTTGATGTGATGATACTGTGCATGAGGATGATAAACACCAAGGGGATTCTCGTCTGTTGTAATGTTGTTTCGAAGTGTCAGATCCAGTTCAAAAGTATCTCCCACTTTACGTGCAATTGGTGTAATCGTATTGTGAGGCTCCCCATCTGTCTCTGCAAAAACAAATGCCGCTTCATCTGTATAACCTCTCCAGTTCGCCAGCACATGTGTTGCCAGATCAATCAGTCGTTTCTCATCTTTACTGCGAATACGTAAAACAGAAAGCGGCCACTTAACAATACCGGCTTCCACATCTTCATATCCCGGAATCGTCACATGTTTCTCAATCTCAGCCTTCGCCATGGCAAACGTATAATGTCCGCCCTGGAAGTGATCATGGCTCAGGATAGAACCACCAACAATCGGAAGATCTGCATTGGAACCAAGGAAATAATGCGGGAACAGCTTCACAAAATCAAACAGCTTGATAAATGTATTTCTCTCAATCTTCATCGGAGTATGTTTGCTGTTAAATACGATGCAATGTTCATTGTAGTAAACATATGGGGAATACTGGAAGCCCCATGGACTGTCATTAATCGTAATTGGAATAATTCTGTGATTCTCTCTCGCCGGATGGTTCACCCTTCCTGCATATCCTTCATTCTCCGGACAAAGCAGGCATTTCGGATAACTGCTGGACTTCACCAGTTTGGCAGCTGCAATTGCCTTTGGATCTTTTTCCGGTTTGGACAGATTGATGGTGATATCGATCTTACCATATTTGCTGTCTACTGTCCACTTCTGATCTTTTTTCACACGGTAACGTCTGATGTAGTTGCTGTCCTGGCTCAGTTTATAAAAGAAATCCGTAGCTTTTTCCGGATCTTCTTTATAAGCATCCCAGAACTCTTTCTGCACCTGCGCCGGACGTGGCATCAGACAGTTCATAAGTTTTGTATCAAAGAGATCTCTGTATACGACACTGTCCTCAATAATGCCCCTCTTTACAGCTTCATCAAGAAGCTCATTCAGAGTTTCCTCAAGGTCAATTTTAGCATATTCTGTCTCCGGTTCTGTATATTCGCTTTCACCGAAGGCATCCAGAAGAAGATTTGTTGCATAGATTCTTTCACATTCCGGTGTAATACCACTCTCCACTCCATATTGCACCAGTTTTTTGATACTTTCACTTAACATTGCATTTTCCCCTTTCCTGTCGCGCTTTTTCCGGAAAACGGGTGTATGTTTCACCACGTTTTCCGATTTATGCCAAACGGGATTTCCCGTATGCCATTCTGCTGTAACCCCAGGGCCTCTGTCCGGCCATTTTTTATATTACTCGGTAATATTTTCTATATAAGTAAGAAATACATTTCCCGCACTTTCAAACAGTGCTGTACTGTCATTCAGTCCATATGGCGCTGTCTGTCCTGTAGACGGATCATAAAGATACGTATTGTATTCATCATACCCTACAATCACCACACTGGAATTTTCTCCTGTTTTGGCAATTACAGGTCTCTGGGCACTTACCTCATAAAGAACACTGTCAAGACTGCAGCCAGTCAGGTCAATCACGGTTCCGGCATCTCCCAGGCCATCCTGAAGCTCTTTCTTTTTCCAGTTGGCTGTACGTATGATTTCCGGTACATCCTCTATATTCAGCTGCATCTTTGTCTTCTTATTTCCACGTTCCCATACGTACTGCTGGGCACGGTTAAGAACAACTCCTGTCTGGTCATCTGCACGTTTTACAGCAGCCGCAGGATCTGTATAGATCCGGTCAAGCGTACCATATGCATAGACATAGTAGAGTTCTCCCTGTGGAACTGTAGTGTCCAGTGTTACCGGTGAATCCTCTGTACTTTCAATTTTTGAATAAACAAGCAGCGGATTATCGGTTTCCGGTTTCTGATTCATGGTCAAACGAATCATGGTTCCGGCACGGTTTGTAGTAATCAGAGCTACATCCACCTGACTTCCGGATGCTTTTTTGTTATTCATGATATTATCTTTTTTCTGAACAGCATAGGCATTTCCGGATTTGGCAGAAAGCTCAAACTCCATCATGGTACTGCCGACAGTTACATTTGTGATATAAAGTCCGTCCTGATGGTATTCTTTCTTTACCTTGCCTTTAAAACTTTCAATGCGGAAAGTACTGAGACCTTCTGTCTCATGTCCGTTGGCATCGGTAAGGATGTCCGCATCCGAAAGAATTCCATATACAAGATCTTCATTCATAAATCCCAGAACCCGCAGTTTCTGCCCATTCTCCGGGGAAAGATCTCTTGTTTTCAGTGAATCAAATTCAATCTCCCTGATTTTCCCCTGGTCATCTCCGGAGGTAATCAGCCATGCGGCATGTGCCTTGGTATCGGAAACCACAAAATGATTCTGTTTGATACCTTCTTCCAGAACCTCTGAAGTTCCCGTCTCAATATCTACCTGATAAAGTTTCTGGGCAAAAAGCAGAAACAGCTGATTATTTTTGTTTACATAAGTAAGCGTACCAAGATCTTCTTTCAGAAACTCGTAAGATTCCGTGCTTGGTATGAAAACTTTTTCTTCTACCACATTCCGGTCGCTGTTGTAATGATAGACACAGACACCGCTGTATCCTTCATGAACACCGCGGTTCATATAACCATATAATACAAAATCCACATCTCCATTATCAGCCACACGAATGATCTTGATATCGTGCTCGTTTCGCACATATCGCGAATCATTCTCTTCATCCTTGCGGAAACTGAAGATTCTTGTAATCTTACCACTTGACGGTGCATAAGACCAGAGATCTCCATCCTGTTCAAAAACAGCAATTTTTCCATCGCCGTTTACTGCATAGGTGACATTTTTGTCCCGGATTCCAAGAAGAAGGCCTGCATCCGAAACAACTGTCTGAGATGGATCAAAAACTTTTGTTGCAGACCGTTTGAAATCAAGAAGCATGATTCTTGTTTCTGTGTAACGCATACGGTAAAATTCCGTAACATCATAAATTTCGGTTTTATCCTCATCATTCTGTGCGGAAATCTGATAATTCAGTGTAATACTTGCGGTCGTCTCATTGATATCATCAATCAGCGGAACGCCTTCCATATAAAGTTTTGGGGAAAGTGAACCCCAGCTGATGTTGGACAGTCCTGAGTTAATCGTAATATTATTAAAATTCGTTCCACTGGATGTATCTTCCGCTTCCAGGTAACCGGCCAGGGTATCTGCCTGTTCCTTATCAAGACATTTAACAGAAAAATCTTTTACAAACTGAAGATACTCCTCTGTGTTCAACTGCGTTCTGGAAACCACCCTGGTATAGTAATAAACTTCTCCCTCATTGGTATCCAGTGTAATCTGCATGGAATATTCCTGGTTCATGCGAAGATCGCTTCCTATTTCGATCTCCGTACTCAGATATCCATTTTCTTCTTTTGTAAGATTCTTGATCTTACGGTTCTCCATAACCTTGCTTCCATCTGAAGTCCGTACTTCATAAGCAAGTCCTGTTACTGTATCTGAATATGGATTGATTTCAAAAGTCACCTTTTTGGTTGTATCCAACGGTGTAATACTGCCACGCATAAAATCTGTCTGCATCTGCTGCTTATAGCCATACATTTTATTCGCCTGCGTGCTTCCAATTTTTACCATTACTTCCGGAAGCGTGGCATCATTCATATCAGAACGGTTATCCGTAGACTGACTGTTCATCAGAAGTGACGTACCTGCCACAACTGCCACAAAAATCACCAGCAGTATTGCTCCCTTGCGTAGGATTTTTTTCATGTCACTCTCCCTTCTGTGAGGCTGACTCATCCGGATAGAGGAGCCTGTCCAGTGTAGGATTCACGTGAAGAGCTTTCATGGAGTCCGCAAAACTGTCCCTGCTCTTTTTCTTTCCGGTTTTTACTGCACGGATCAGAATGTTCTTCGGTGTGTGTTCCATATCAATAAATTCAAGCAGCTGCGTATCATATCCCTTACTTTCCAGCAATTCGGCACGCAGACCGTCTGTAATCAGTGCCGCCATACGCTCTTTCAGAATCCCATATCGCATAATCGGCTGTAAAGTTTCATTTCTGATCTGACGGTTCAGTTCATGCTGGCAGCACGGAACCGAGAGAATTACCTGTGCCCCCCATTCCACCGCCTTCGCAAGGGCAAAATCTGTAGCTGTGTCGCAGGCATGAAGCGTCACCACCATATCTACAGAAGAAACGCCCTCATATCCGGCGATATCTCCCTGATAAAAATGCAGCTTGTCGTAACCGTAAGATCTGGCAAGTTCACTGCAGTGACGGATCACATCTTCTTTCAGATCCAGACCTATGACATTTACATCGAATCCCTCCAGCTCCCGCAGATAGTAGTACATCGCAAATGTCAGATAGGACTTTCCGCATCCAAAATCCAGAATCGTAATCTCTCTGTCTTTTGGAAGTTTCGGAAGAATATCCCGGATAAACTCCAGAAAACGGTTAATCTGTCTAAACTTATCATATCGGGAAGCAACAATTTTCCCGTCTTTTGTCATCACACCCAGGTCTACCAGAAACGGGGCTGCCGTTCCCTCCTTGAGAATATACTGTTTTACCCGGTTGTGGGGCGCAATCTTTACCTTCTCATTCTGTGTGGTTTCATGATGTTTGGTTTTGATGGTTGCCTTTCCTTTTTTGCTGATAAGAATGCTTCCATCCTGACTGCGTCCGGTTGCCTGAAGCTGTCGGAATTCCTCCATGGCATGTTCCAGATAATCAATCATCTCTTCTCTTGAATAATTCTTATGATAAACCTTCGGCCCCTCAGTCATGGACGCCTGGTAAAAAATCTTTCCTTTCAGCTCCACAGGACGAAGCTTCACCTTGGAAGGTCCCTCGCCGGTCCTGCGGCCGCTGACAACAGCCTGAATCAGCTGTTCATTAATCTGTTCTTCTAAAAATTCCCTTATTGTTTTCATCATACTTCCATTATATTCATTTTTTGTTTTATTGTATATGGACAGATGTTGGACGAACCTGTCATTGATTCTGTCCTCATCCAGGGGTAAGCGTATTTTCAACGTGGAAAATACGACCTGCATCTCCGTCTTCTGCATCTTCTTCTGGAAATCTCCTGATATACCAGTACTTCAATCAGATCATCCAGAAAACCTCCCGGCATTTCCTGTGCACTGGTATCTGCTGCCATTTCCTCTTTTATCTGGCTGCATATATGATAAAGCATGAAACGATCCGGATATTCATCATAAAGACGGCTGCCTTCATAATCCAGAAGCTGACACTGTGCTTCCGCCTTCTCCTGAATCTTTCTGGCTGTATCCGGATAGTAGGATCTCATCAGATCAAATTCTCTCTCCTGCTCCCGCTCTTCATTATAAAAAACAGGATTCCCCTGTGCAGCATAAAACGGATAAAAATCTCGATAAAGCATAACAGTCCTTATGTCCTCTCTCTGCTATCTCTTCCAGTATATGCAGCAGAAATACGACGGTTCCCGTTCTGCCTGTAAAGCGGATATCCCTATTATGCCATCTGTTTCAGCATTCCCTGTGTCAGGCGGACACTATGCTCAATGGCAAGTTTCTCAAATGCAGGATAATCCATATTTGCACTGTTGTCTGCCTTATCGGAAATTGCACGGATAATCAGAAACGGTACCCCGTTAAGGGCTGCTGCCTGTCCAATTGCCGCACCCTCCATCTCAACTGCATATGCACCAAATTCTTTTACAATGGCATCCTTCACGCCCTGATCACATACAAACTGGTCTCCGGAAGCAATTCTTCCCTCAAAAACCTGAATTTCCGGATTTACTTCCTCACATACATTGTGAGCAATTTTACGCAGGCACTCATCTGCCTGGAAGGAAAATTCCTTCATCTGCGGAATCTGTCCCTTCGGATATCCAAATCCTGTTGCATCCATATCATGATGAAGAACATCTGTGGAAAGTACGATATCTCCGATGTTGATATCATTATTCAGACTGCCTGCAATACCGGTATTGATTACAGCCTCTACCTGAAAAAGATCCACCAGAATCTGGGTACACATTCCCGCGTTTACCTTACCGATTCCGGACTGTACTACTACTACTTTCTTTCCTTCCAGAATTCCTTCATAGAAATCCATGCCAGCTCTTGTTGTAATGGAAACATTCTCCATAACTTCTTTCAGTCTTGCAACTTCCTGCTCCATTGCACCTATAATTCCAACACATTTCATGATCTGTAAATCCTCTCTTTCAATATAGTATCCCTCTGAGTTTCTGTTTTTTTCTGCCCAGAAGTGCTTTTTCTTTTTCTACAACGTTCATTATAACAAATTTTATTTTTTATGGAAACTTTTTTTGAGAGATGATATAATCGGAAGATACAGAAAGTCACTGCTCACTTTGTGAACAGCAAATAAATATAAGGAGGTACCATTCATGGTTTATAAGACAAAAGGTGTCTGTGCTCAGGGAATTGAGTTCGAGATCGACGATAATAAGAAAGTTCACAACATCAAATTCACAGGTGGATGTTCCGGAAATACTCAGGGCGTTGCCCATCTTGCAGAAGGAATGGATGCAGATGAAGTAATCAGCCGTCTGGAAGGAATACGCTGTGGATTCAAGCCTACTTCATGTCCGGATCAGCTGGCAAAAGCTATCCGTCAGGCACTGAACGAAGGCTGATCTGCCAATCAGAGATTCTGTTAAATCATCACCCTGCGAAGATTTTCCGCAGGGTGATTTTTTTCTGTCAGATATCCGTTCTGTCCCATTTATCACACAGTGACTGAATATCTCTTGCAAAACGATCCAGATCTTTGTTCGGGCAGCCTTCATTCTTCCGGATTATGGTCATCAGGCGGCGTCCCATAGCCAGAAGTTTCTCGTATGCACGTGCAGCTTTGGTTGTCTTCGGTGAAGCGGTTGCCTTTACAATACGGACTCCCACAGCTTCATGGATACATTTATTCTCCAGAAGGTCATATTCGGTTCCGCTGAACGGCGCTGTGGCATCATATCCCAGTTCTTCTCTCAGTCTCTGTGCAAAAACCTCTGTTACCGTATCGTCTCCATGTGTGACAAACACATGCTTCGGTTTCGTCTCAAATGCCTTCGCCCAGTCCAGAAGCCCGTTTACATCTGCATGGCCGCTGATTCCGGGCATCCTACAGATTTCCGCTGCTACCTGCACAGTCTCACCAAACAGTTTCATCTCTGTGGCACCTTCCAGCAAAGCCCGGCCAGGTGTTCCAATTGCCTGGTATCCTACAAAAAGTACTGTATTTCTCGGGTCCCACAGATTGTGTTTCAGATGATGCTTGATACGTCCTGCATCGCACATACCGCTGGCGGAAATAATCACCTTGCAGTTTTCGTCAAAATTGATGGCTCTGGAATCATCTGTAGTAACTGACGTCTTCAGACCCTGGAAAGACAGTGGATTAATCCCCTTCTTTAAAAGATCCATCGCTTCCTCATCGTAGCAGGTGTAGGCATTCTCACTGAAAATCGTAGTTGCCTCATTGGCAAGAGGACTGTCTACATATACGGTAAATCCATCGTGTCCATGGACCAGACCCATCTCCTTGATCTGACGAATAAAATACAACATCTCCTGGGTACGGCCTACTGCAAAGGACGGAATTACCAGATTACCTCCTCTGTCAAAGGTTCTCTGGATAATCTCAGCCAGCATAGCCGGATAGTCCGGCCTCTCTCCGTGACTTCTGTCTCCATAGGTAGATTCCATAACAACATAATCTGCCTCTTTAATATATACCGGATCCTTAATCAGCGGCTGATTAAGATTACCGATATCACCGGAAAATACGATTTTTTCCTTTTTATCATCCTCGGTGAGCCAGATCTCAATGCTGCTGGAACCAAGAAGATGTCCTGCATCTACAAAACGTACCTCTATTCCTTCTGCAGGTTTAATAATCTTATCGTACGGACATCTGACAAAATTCCGAAGCACTCCCATGGCATCTTCCATAGTATAAGCAGGTACAAATTCCGGCTTGCCTTCTCTGCGGCCCTTACGGTTTCTCCATTCTGCCTCAAACATCTGGATGTGTGCACTGTCACGAAGCATAATATCACAGAGATTGCAGGTCGCCTCTGTTGCATAGATCGGTCCCTGATAACCCTTGGCATACAAAGCGGGAAGATTTCCTGAATGATCCATATGTGCATGCGTCAGAAGCACAAAATCCAGATCACCTGGAGCTACTGGCAATTCCTTATTTTCGTAGTAGTCCGGTCCCTGTTCCATTCCATAATCTACCAGGAACTTCCGGCCCGCCGCTTCCAGATAATAACAGCTTCCGGTCACCTCATGCGTTGCGCCGATAAATGTTATCTTCATGCATAAGCCCCCTTTTCCGTCCGGTGTTTTAAAAATTTCTGTATCACAGAAAGCGCTGAATCTGGCAATCATACAGAGAATTTCCTGAAACACCGCAATTTATAAAATAACGTGTTCAAACAGAATTAACGGACATTCTGTTTAGAAACGGCTTGTTATTGTATTTATTATACACGAAATGTTTTATTTTTGACAGTCTTTTTGTGGAATATATCGAATTTTTAGAATTGATTTTTGGAGAATTGTTTTTATTTTTCAGAATATTTCAGAATTTTTGAATTCTCCCCGGCGAAGGTAATGTAAGTTTACTGGATTTTTGTTTTTTTTAAAAGGGGGTGAACATCACCGGGGATTGAATTTTGGATTTTTTTATTTGATGATTGTTATTTTACCAGAACGCCTTTGGTTAAGGTTGAGACAGATTCTTTACTTCCGTCTTTTGCTGCATGATAGCCACGTACACGGTAGTAGTAGCCGCTTGGTACAAGTACTGTTAAGTTTTTATCAAGATTGGTAGCATTAGAGGCTGTAAATTCCCAACTCTTATATGTAGAATATGTTCCCTTCACTTTTCGCTCCAGTGTTAAAGTCAAATAAACTGTACTGCAGACATGATGGCACTGTGTAATTCCTGAGATGGCAACTTTATTGCTGGCCAATTTATTGATAGCTGTAGTTCCAAAGTTCAGATTATTTCCACGTAACATGCTATACGTTGTATCTTCAGCAAAATCTTCATCTGTTTCCAGATCACTATCGGCTATTTCTCCGGCTGAAGCAGTAACTACACCTATACTACCAAGACATAATACTAAAAATAAGATTCCGAGCACTCTTTTCATTTTTCCTATCATACTTGCTCCCTTCACTCCTGTAACTTCCATTACATAAACTTATACGATATTAAAATAAAATGCTCTCTTAAAAATGTATATTTTCTATTAATTTTATAAATTCTTTTTCTTCCATATTTCCGCTGATTTGATAAAATGCTCTATCTGTTTTCCAATATGCAACATAATTTTCTTTCTTATCCTGCTTATCTTTTACTTTTCGTATTTCAATTTCAAATTTTTCATCTTTTATTTTTAATGATTCTATTATCTGCCCATCAAGAACATAATCCGTTGTCTTACTGTTATTTCTATAATCACTGATATAAACCGTTATAACAGATTTTCCATAACAGTATTCCATTAATGCAATACCTGTATTGGAATGGATTAAATAATCTTTATACTTAAAATTTTCGGGACGATACATAAATTTAGGAATTTTATCAAATCCCATTTGATTTTTTATATCATCAATCGCACCTTGCTCATCTCTCTCAACTTCATCACTGGTCGCATCATTATCTATACTAATGCTCGTATCATTTCCCGTCCATATCTTCACAGAATCAATAAAATAACTCCGATTCGCCTGGCTGGTCATTCCTGCGGCGAATACGCCTGCTGCACATACAAGCACCACAGCCGCCACACGGGCCAGTTTATGATGCCTTTTTTCAGGAAGATAGACAATTTTTTTCCTTTGTATCTGCTTTATGGTCATCAGCCTCTTTGCTGCCATTTTCTTCATCTTCTTCATAAACCCCATCTGCTTTCAGCCTCGCTACAAGTTTCTGATAAGCAGCTTTTGCCTCTTCTTCTGTTTCCCCGTCATCTGGAAGGACTCCATCCGGAAACAGCACTTTTTCCATTTCGTCGATTTCTCGTTCGTATTCTTCTGCCAACCATTTTTTCAGTTCATCATCCCTGAAATCTACCATTATTTTTCTCCTGCAATCGTATCTTTCCTTGACAATTCCTCCGTTAGAGTTCATATTTAATGATAGTATATATGACTATTCAGGAGGAATCCAAATGAAACACATCGTACTTACCGGCGGTGGTACTGCCGGCCATGTAACTCCAAATATTGCCCTGATTCCAAGGCTCAAGGAGCTTGGTTATCAAATTTCCTATATCGGTTCCTATAATGGAATCGAAAAAAAACTGATCGAAGAACTGGGAATTCCCTACTATGGAATCTCATCCGGAAAGCTGAGACGTTACTTCGATCTCAAAAACTTTTCTGACCCGTTTCGTGTCCTGAAGGGCTTCAGCCAGGCCAGAAAAATTCTCAAAGAGCTGAAACCGGACGTTGTTTTCTCCAAAGGTGGATTCGTTACCGTTCCAGTTGTAATTGCTGCAAAACGCTTAAAAATTCCGGCTCTTATCCATGAATCCGATATGACCCCGGGTCTTGCCAATAAACTCTGTCTCTCTTCAGCATCTAAAATCTGCTGTAATTTTCCTGAGACAGTTGCAAATCTTCCTGCCGAAAAAGCAGTTCTTACAGGAACTCCAATCCGCCAGGAACTTCTTTCCGGAAGTGCCGAAGCCGGACGCAAATTCTGTGGTTTCACAGCGGACAAACCGGTACTTATGGTCATCGGTGGCAGCCTTGGTGCAGCCTCCGTCAATGATAATGTACGCAAAATTCTCCCTGAACTTCTGAAAGAATTCCAGGTTGTCCATCTTTGCGGAAAAGGTAAAACAGATGAAAGCCTTAACGGTACTGCCGGATATGTTCAGTATGAATATATTCAGGATGAGCTTCCAGATCTGTTCGCCATGGCTGATATCGTAATTTCACGTGCAGGTGCCAACGCAATCTGCGAAATCCGCGAGCTTCATAAGCCTAATCTTCTGATTCCACTCTCAGCAAAAGCCAGCCGTGGTGATCAGATTCTCAATGCCCGTTCTTTCGAACGTCAGGGCTTCAGCATGGTACTGGAGGAAGAAGAAATCACAGAAGCCAAACTTCTGGATACAATCCGCCAGCTTTATACTGACCGCCAGAAATATACAGATGCCATGGCAGGAAACGGCCGTGTGGATTCTATCAGCAAGATTACCGATCTTATTGAAGAGTGTGCCCGTTCCTGACACACCGCTCTCATACAGAAAACTCTGCCATTTCTTTTTCAGATACGGCAGGGTTTTCTTTTTTTATTCGTATACTTTCCGAAATTCTTCTTTCAGCCAGCGCTTTGCCTTATATATCCTGTTATTAACGCCACTTTTGGTCAGTCCGTACTCTTCTGCAACTACTTCAACGGGAACATCCAGATATTTAACCTGAATCAGAATGTCATAATTAACAGGCTGCTCCTCACGAAATCTTTCCAGTACCATATACATAAATTTATTCTTCTCTTTACGCAGAAGTTCTTCTTCCGCATCAACCGTCTTATATACATTCAGAACTTCTGTAACGTCGGCTGTGCAGATAACTTCATGCCGGAAACTGGATTTCTTTTTGTAATCCATCGCCTTATTCACCGATGCTCTCCGTATCAGAGAATACATCATTTTTTCATTATCAATATTCAGATGTTTCCGCTTGGTATACATTTTGTAGAGTACATCCTGACTGACATCGTCGGATATGTTCCAGTCATGCAAAACTCCGTATGCATATGCTCTGGATATTTTTCGATACTTAAGGTAAAACTCTTCATATGTCTGATTTTTCATTTTTCCTCTTTAGTAGGTATTGATTAGTCTCTGACCTTTTTTAGAATTTCGTCTCTCACCTCATCACTGAGTTCTCCCGGAGTCCAGGTCAGTCCAACTCCGTCTCCTTTATATCTCGGAATCAGATGCATATGAAAATGAAATACAGTCTGTCCCGCAATTTCTCCATTGTTCTGCACAATATTAAAGCCATCGCAATTCAGTGCGTCGCTAAGCTTGCCAGCCATTTTTTTTGCAAGGATCATAGCTTTTCCTGCAGTTTCATCCGGAAGCTCATAAATATTGGCTGCATGTTTCTTTGGAAGAATCAGTGAATGCCCCTTGCTGGCAGGACCCAGATCAAGAATTACCCGAAAATCTTCGTCCTCATAAAGTGTTGCTGCCGGAATTTCTCCATTTGCAATTTTACAAAATATACAATCTCCCATTTTATTGCCCTCCTGTTTCAGAAAATATTTTCACTTATTCTTATTGTGTCGTATTTTGTCGATTTTTTCAATACTGTTCTTGTTGATATTTGAAATTTCTGATGTTAATATTTCTCCGAGGTGATAATATGTGCAACGATGACACAGTCAGTAAATTAAAAAACGATTTTCATTACACACTTTCCAAATTTTCTCATGAAATCCGAAATCCTCTAACACTGATCAGCAGTGAACTCCAGATGATTTCTTCCGCTCATCCAGAAGTTGAAGATTACGACCACTGGAACGATGTCATGGATAATCTCGCTTATGTAACAGATCTTCTTGATGATCTTTCTGTTTTTAATAATGCAGGACGTATCCGGCTGGAAGCCACAGATACCTGCGATTATCTGAAAACAGTAATTTCTTCCATCAAACCTACTCTTGATTATCTGGGTATTACTTTTGAATCCCATATCCCGGAATCTCTTCCAGTTTTAATGCTTGACAAAATTCGAATCCGGGAAATGCTGCTGAACCTTCTGAAAAATGCATGGGAAGCCGTTCCTGTTCCCGGCGGAAAAATTTCCGTATCTGCTTTTTCCAAAAAATCCGGTATCTGTATCGATATTAAAGACAATGGATGCGGGGTTTCAAAAGAACTGCTGGACAATATTTTTCAGCCGTTTTTCACAACAAAAGAATCTGGCACCGGCCTCGGACTTGCCATTTCCAGACAGATTATTGAAGCTCATCACGGCAGTATCTCCATAGAGAGTACTCCTGGTCAGGGAACCGTTTTCCATATTTTTCTTGGATGATAAACGATTACAGCAGCAATAAAGCCACACAACAGACCGCCTGCATGGGCTGCATTATCTACTCCACCACTTGCAAAGCCGAAATAAAGAGAAAATGCAGCCATAAGCAGCATCTGCTTCATATTCAAATCTGCGACTCTTCCTCTGTGACGTATGATCACATAAATCATTCCACCCATCACTGCAAAAACAGCTCCGGAAGCTCCTGCTGACAGTGAATAATTTCCTGTCCGCATATCCCAGATCAGAGAAATCAGATTCCCGCCCAGTCCTCCAAGAATATAAATCAGCAGAAATTTCATTTTTCCGGTAACTGGTTCCAGGCGCTGTCCCAGAACAAACAGTACCAGCATGTTATTAATCAGATGTGGCGCACCGAAATGCAGAAACATACTGGTAATCATGCGATACCATTGTCCCTGCTCTATGATAAGTGGTGCATAAACAGCACCACATTCCAGCATATGCTGTCCATTCTCTGAACCACCGGTGAATTCCACAATAAGAAAAATAAGAGTATTCAACAAAATCAGTAGTGCAGTCACAGGTTCTCTCTTTATTTCTTCCACTTTAGTCCTCTTTTCTGCAGTTTTTCATGATAGTCTCAAAAACTGCGCCGTTATAATCTGAAAATTCAAATCTATTGGACTATTTTAACAGATTTCCATTATACAGACAACCTGTGGTCCATTATATAATACGACATAAACCTGATATTTTCGCTCTGTTATTTCAAAAAAATATAACGAGCCTGTGCAAAATCCACTTCATCTTCGTCTTCCAGAAGGCGGTCTTCTCCGTTTTTCAGGATCTGGCCATTAACAGATGTTCCATTTCTGGAATTCAGATCTGTCAGATAATACTCCCCATCTCTTTTTCGAATCTTTGCATGGATACGGCTTACGGTAGGCATATTGATCACTGCATCCGCTGCAGTCTCCAGCTTTCCGATTACTGTAATATCCCGGTCCAGATATATGGTTGCCAGCTCTCCTGGCTCATGGCTGACCAGAGTAGCCGGTCCCTTTGTTATTCCTGCCGAAAGAACTACGGTCTCTCCAAAACACTCCGTATTTTCTTCTGATACTTCGTGCTCTTTTATTTCCGGCTGTTTTTCTTTTTCCTGCGGAATCTCATAAATATTCTTTTCCTGAAAATCTCTGATCCTGTCTGTTTCCTCATGAGGATTCTGTTTCTTCTCAGGAATCTTTTTCATCAGAATATAACTCAGCATTCCAAGGACCATCAACCCCAGAATCACAGACAGAAATACACCGGTGCTTACTCTTGGAAGATATCCTGCCGCCATTCCCGCAGTAATTCCCAGAAGAATCAGAAGTGCCAAAAGAAACCCTGCCGTTTTCCACAGTCTGTCCCTGTTCTCTTTTTTCACCTCTCTGTTATTTGGCTTACTGTCCTTTTTCTTTTTTTCCACCCCGTCCAGGTCTTCTCTGTTCCAGTTTTCCATCTGCCAGAGTTCTTCCTGTTCTTTATGCTCTTCCTGGCTTTTCTCTGCCTGCTTAAATGGCTTCTTTTTTTCGTATGCGGCAAAATCTGATGCCTTTCCATTTTTCACTTTATAAAGTTCTTCTTTGATATACTCCAGGTGAAAACTATCTTCCAGTGCACGTCTGTATACGCCATATCCCAGCATAACCGCTTTTCCGTCTTCATGATTCAGCTTTGGAAGAATATATTCAGCCAGATTCTGAAACTGTTTCTGTATCTCGCTGTGAAATCCTGGAAGATAACAGAACCGGACATTCTGTTTTTCCGCATCCAGATAAATATATTCCGGTTCCAGAATCAACTGGCAGGGATTCAGAAGATACTCGGACATTGCTTCCATAACCTGGACAAATCCTCCCAGAATTACCTGAAGTTCTTCCATCCCAATCTTTTTTTCTTCAAAAAGAGCAGTCATTGAATGCCTGGAAGTCACATCGTAATACACCATGAATTTTCCATCTATCCCCTGAATCCGGCACTGAAGAAGATCCGGTACTGCATTTGCCACAATCATTCGAACCTGATAGGAATTGGTATCAATTGCCTCTTCTCCTGTCAGAATCAGATAATTATGATTCATGTCTCTCTTATATTCTGATTTCATTTTATTTTTTCACCTCTTCCAAAACATCCACCGTTCCCTTCACTTTACGTATCCATCCTGTCGGACGCAAAACAGCTGCCTTTCCGCAAACTTCAATCTTCCATTTCTGTGACAGAAAACCAGCCGGTACATCCATCTGATAGGTTACCTGTACGGTTTTCCCTGCACTGGTCTGCATACTTAGGTTTTCACCACCCGGAAGTCCGGTACTCCCAAGCATTCTACCCTGAATATCTGCTTTTTCATATATGTCTCCGTCTTTTTTATAACCTTCCATACTTCCACTGACTGCCGCCTCATATGCCGCTGACGTCAGCCATGCCCGGTTATGTACAAAAAAATCCAGATACAGAAGCCCCATCAACACCATGAGGATCAACGGCATCAATAATGCCGCTTCTATTGTAAAACTTCCTTTTTTCAGTTTTTTCATAAAAGTATTCCTCCCAGATATCCGACCAGCAGAAACGGTGCAAAAGGTATTTCCGTATCACGCTTCTTTTTAAACACCAGAAGCTGCAGGCCTGAATAGATTCCACACAGCAAAAGCGCAGCGCAGAGTACTCCCAGTAATTCTCCACTTTTCAGTACAGATCCCATTGCCAGAATCAGAAGTCCGTCTCCAAATCCGATTTCCCCCCTGGTCAGCACCGATATCACCGCCGCAATTGTACCTGCTCCCATAGAAATCAGCCCATCTGCCCAAAACGTTCCTTCCCATATTCTCCACAGAATTCCCCCTGCAAGAAAAACACTTAATACCGGAACACAAATTTCTTTTTTCCGAATGTCTGTCCATGTATTAATTCCCAGGAATACAGTCATACAGATTTCCAGCCTGTCCATAGTCTTCCTCCTTTTAACCACAGCGCCCGCAGGCACTCATTTCACCGGATACTTCTGCTTCTTTTACCATTCGCACAGACCGTTTCAGTGCACTGCAGCTTTCCCTGTTGTGAAAACGATTGCTCTTTTTTGTAATATACACAGTTCCCGCCGGTTCCTGCCCGCGACTGCAAAGTTCACATGCCTGATATTTTTCCCCATATGTATTTTTGAGATTTTTTACCGAAGATCCGGATAACTGCTGCACAGACAGATTCAGATAACTGCATCCAAGTGTTCTGTGATACACGGTTCCAGACTCTGTCACATAGACCATTGGCTGGCTTTCCACTGCATCATTTCCTTCTTCATAGAGCACTCCTGTCCATGCATGAACCTTTACCGTGTTGTGGAACCATATTTTTGGAAGCGGAATCAGACCACCGATAGGCTGATAGGAATATACATCCGGCAATGTAACAGTTTCTGCTCCGGAACTGCCAGTTCCATAAGCATACATTCCTGCCTCTTTTGTTTTCTGGCATAAACCAGTCAGATGCTCTGTCTGGACTCTGTAAATATCCATAAATGAAATCAGTGCAATCACTCCAAAAAAGAACATTGGCAAAACCAGTGCAGTCTCCAGTGTAAGACTTGCTTTCTTTAAAAAGGTGCACGGGGATACTTTTTCAGAAAGCGGTTTTCTGCTTATCGGGGAAAACAGAAATAACCTTCCTTGAGAGCGCCTTTCTCTTTTTTGATCCAGTCTGTTTATCTGATTTTTATCTTCTTTTTCTTTCTGAAAAAGCATCCCTGTGCACCTCCTTTTCTATTCATAGGCATACTGCCTTGTAACCGTAAATATTTTCTTTTTGTTTGCTTTTACATCTGCGGATGCTTCCAGTGCAACAACACAATGATCCATCTGAAATCCCGGTCTTTTTCCTTTTTCACGGATCGCACATTCAATCATATCCATTCCTCTCGTAACTTTTTCCTGTTTTCCTTTTGCCATAAGAAGAACCCGGAGATAATCCTCATAAGACATCCCTCCACTGGAATCTTTTCTGGAAGAATCCAGCCTGTCCAGAATATGCGCCAGATTTTCCAGAGATAGCTGCCAGTCTGCTGCTGTTTTTACAAGCGGAACATGCCCGCCTGCAAACAGTTCCCTCACATCCAGAATACTTTCCGCAAACGCCCAGCAGAATATCAGTGCAGCTTCAATTACTACTGCTGCCGGCGGAATCAAAAAACCCGATGCAATTGCCAGAGCCAGTGTTTCTACCTGGATACGTTTTCCTCCGTCAGAAATTAAATATGCCATATTCACGCCCTGACGGATCAGAAGCAGTTTTGTTGCTACAGATTTCAGATTCTCGCGGTCACTGTTTTTTCCTCCCAGAATATACTCCACCTGGTAGTTCAGTCCCGAAGACGCAGGCTTTCGATAATTTCCCAGTTTTTTCAGCAGATACTGGCCAAACAGAATTCCTGAAGTATAGGAAGTATCTGACTGAATATCCGAATTCATTACCATTCCCGTCTGAAGTTTTCTTCCTGACGCCAATGTTCTCCTGTCTGTGGAAGCATCTGAAATTCCACGTTCTGCCGGAACTACCAGATCGAGAAGTCCCATTTTTCGGACTCTTCTGATAACCGGAATCGGATTTTCTACGGTTGTATCTGCTCCACCGGTAAAATCATCTCCACTTCCTCCATCTCCGAAATCTCCCTGTTCCTTCTGATTCTCCTGGTTATTCTTTGCTTCTTCACTTTTCTGCGCCGCATTTGAAATCTCAGAATCATAGGAATCCAGACTTCCACCGTTTTCAGACTGTTCTCCTTTTCTCTGCGCTTCGTCTGTTTTTTCTTCCTGGTCTTTCAGTTTTTCGAGAAGGATCTGTACCCCCTGACTTCCGAGTGTTTCCCGCATATAACCGGCAGCCTGCTGATAAAAAACTTCTCCGTCTCCGTCAGTCAGCAGACGGTATCCATTAAATCCTCCCTGCAAAAGTTCCAGTTTCTGACTGTTCTGTTTTAATACAGGTTTCATATAGGACTCAAAATTATCATACACAGAGGCCATATCTACCTCATCTTTTCCACCTGCATAGAATGCGAACAGATCATAATTTTCAAGCAGTGTCCTGTCGTACTGCCCGAACAGGGAATAAAGTCCGATATCCATACTGTTCAGTATCTGCGTCCTGGCAGCTGACATACGTACAGATTCGATACTGGCACATACAAGTGACAGAACAACACTCAGAATCAGCGCCAGAAAAATCGTAATACTGCCTTTTTTCACTGTCTTTGCCAAAGGGTACCTCTCCTTTCCAAAACGGTAAATCATCGCTTACCGTTTTTTATCCTTCTCAGATTGAATTACTTTGTTTGGTGATTTTTGAAAGGATATTTTTAACAAGCGAAGTGAGCTGTTGCTTAAAGATGACAACCAGACTGATCAGAACCACCAGAATCAGAATAATCTCCACAACTCCCACTGCATCTTCTTCCGCCACAAATTCTTTCATATATTTCCAGATATTTTTCATTTGTCACCTCTCATTTCTGTGTTTTCACACGGTTCTTCTATCCGCCGTAAAAGGAAAGACAGGCCGGCAGCATAATTACTGCCATCACAACCAGAAGCATCAGTACCATCGGAAGAAGCAGTTTCGTTGCTGCCGCCTCGCCCAGTACTCTTGCCTTTCTTTTTCTTTCCTCCCAGGCTTCCACAGATTCTTTTTCCAGTAAATCAGACAGATACCGGCTTCCTTTCTGAAGATTCTGAATCAGAAGTGTTGACAGCGTTTTATATTTTACCTGTCCACACCGCTCTCCAAATCTACGATAAGCCTCTGCTTCCGAAACGCCGCTGTCCATCTCATAACATGCTGTACGGATTTCCTCATATGCTGCGCGTTTATTTCCCTCTTCTCTTTTTCCATAATCCATGGCAATTTTCTGAAATGCCTTTCTCGCAGTTAAACCTGCCTGTACCAGAAGAGTGAATTTCATAACCAGCCCCGGATAATCCATCAGCATCTGTTCTCTTCTCTTTATCTGAACAGATTCTTCTTCTCTTCTTTTTGCGATTACCACTGCTGCTGCCGCAACCAGTCCCAATGCGGAAATCAGATTTCCGGTTGTATCCTTCGGCTGCTCCCATTCCAGGTGTTTTCCATTCCATTCTTCCGGAAGATAATAGTACCTGGGATCATTCTTTTTCTGGTTATACTGTACGATCATATCCTGCAGTTCTTTCTCGCGCTGCTGTTCTTCGCTCAGTTCTTTCTCAGTTTCCGGCTCTTCCCCGGACTTTTCCGTTTCCTTTTCCGGCACCTGCACATACAGGGAGCCGGCTTTTTTTCCGTCTACAGATACTATGAATTTCTCTTCGTAAGCACCTGTCTCCTCTTTTTCCATACGGTATCCGGATGAATACACCGTACCTCCGCCACTTTGAACGGTCAGAAGCATTCCGATGATATTTCCGGCAAGCGCTACCAGGATAAAAAGTTTCTGTCCTTCTGCATTCCCTGCCCACGGCGGCAGACGCCCCAGCTTTCCGGCAAGAAAAGCTCCAAGAATCACCATAAATATCACAATATGTATCCACATCACACACACCTACACTTCTATATCTACAATTTTCACTCCCAGCCAGTAAGACAATCCATAAATTACCATACAAACTGTCATGGCACAGATTCCAAAGGGATTTCCGTAAAGTACATCCAGAAATCCCGGAGAAGTCAGCTTCAGATAACAGATAATGCCGGCCGGCATAACGCTCATAACCATCTGTTCAGATTTTTTTGCAGCCAGCGTTGCCTCTATTTCTTTTTTTACTTCAATCTTATCTCCCAGCATCCTGGCAACCTTCTGAATCATCTGCGTCATATCTCCGCCAGTCCGTTTCGCTGTATAAAATACCGCCGCAAAATTCTCAATATCTTCCACGCCGCTTCGTTTTCCAAAATCCAGAAACAGTTCTTCCACAGGAACACTTAAACGCAGCTGACTCTCGATATAACGAAATTCTTCCAGAATATCACTTCCCTTTTCGTAGAGTCTTCCCAGATCCTTCACACTGGCCCGCACAGCATTTTCCGCAGAATACCCGGCCTGTACGGCTACATTCATGGATGTCAGCGCATCCCGGAACTGATAATTCAGATTCCGCTGTTGTCTTGCAATGCATTTTTTCTTCTGGATTTTCAGAAAAATCACCGGTACCGGCAACATAAACAGCAGTACTGGTAGGCTCTGATAAAACAGATAATCGGCTGCAGCGCATACGGCAACTCCCTCCAGAAGATACTTTGCTGTCTCCTTCGCCGTAAAATGATATGTCCTGTAATCTTTCCTCGTAAATTCCCATTTCTTTCCTTTCCGTTCTTTCATAATTTAATTCCCGCCCGTTCCATTTTTTCACAGCGTAAAAGTGTATTTACTTTTACAAGTCCTTTTCCTTCTTCCCTGCGATACAGCGGCCGTGTCTGAATCTCTCCATTCTCAAAACCACACACCTCCGTAATCTCAAGCAGTTTTCTGCTTTTGTCCCGCATTCGCCCAAGGTGTACCAGAACATCTACGCCAGAGGCAATCTGCCTGCGTATCGCTTCCAGGGGAAGATCAATTCCCATAAGCGTCATAGTTTCTATTCTGGACAGCATATCTCTGCTGCTGTTTGCATGAAGAGTAGACAGACTCCCATCATGTCCTGTATTCAGGCTTTGCAGCATATCTACCGCTTCTCCTCCTCGAACTTCGCCTACAATTATTCTGTCCGGCCTCATTCTGAGTGCAGACCGTATCAGATCACGGATTGTCACAGAAGCCGCACCTGCCATATTTGCCATCTTTGCCTCAAGACATACCAGATTTTCAATGCCACGGATCTTCAGCTCAGCATTATCTTCAATCGTAATCAGACGTTCATCCTTCGGAATATACTCCGCAACAGCACCAAGAAATGTTGTTTTTCCGCTGCCCGTACCACCGCCAATTACCATCGAATACCTTGCCTGCACAAGTTTCTTCAGAAATTCAGCACATTCTTCCGTAATACTGTCCAGGGAAATCAGTTTCTCCATGGTAATCGGATCATCCGGAAATCGACGAATTGTCAAAATTGGCCCATTGAGGGCTACCGGATAAACTACCGCATTAACCCTCGCTCCGTTTTCCAGTCTCGCATCCACAATTGGCATGGATTCATTTACTACACGGTTGCATCGCCCTACAATCTGCTGAATCACATCTTCCAGTTTTTCTTTTGATGTAAAAGTTTTATTCCATCTGGTCAGTTTTCCCGCCCGCTCCACAAAAATAGCATCCGGTCCATTGACCATAATTTCTGTTACACTTTCATCTTCAATCAGTTCCTGTAGTACATCCAGCTTTCTCACCGAACAGAACAGCTCCTGACGAAGTTCCACTTTTTCTTTCAGTGAAAAAACTGTCTTGCCCGACTGATTCAGTATCAGATCATCGATCACCTCCAGGATTTCTTCATCAGACAGCTCACGGGAAACATCCAGCTGTTCCATGAGGAGATCATGAATTTCCCGGAAACGTTCTCTGTTCATGTCCGCTCCTTTCTTAACAGTTTGCGTATATAGTCTCCCAGCTGGCTCCAGACCAGCTGTTCCACGTAAGATTCCGGAGATATGTTATCTGCATGAAAGGGTAAATGCAGTTTTTCTGTTTTTTCCAGAATTTTTTCTTTATTCCAGATACGCAGAAGATTTTCAAACTGTGTAATCTTACAGGCAGACATGGTATCATTCAAAACCGGCATATAAATTCTGTTACACAACTCCAAAAGCTGAAAATTTTCATCCGCACCTCCTCCGATATCCAGAATCAGAACTTCATAGGAACTTTGCAGAGTTATCGCCTGCAAAAGCCGTTCCCAGTCTTCCCAGCACACGGTCTGAATATCCGAAGGTGTCCGTACCGGCGGTACAAAATCCAGATTATTCACGGACTGAATCATTCCGTTCATTCTGTGAATCAGATTCTCATTTCCCTGCCGTACATAATAAAAAAGATCACTTAAGTTTGCAGAAAACTTTTTTCCAAAAAGCTCCTCAAATCCGGAATATTCTTCAAGATTCAGATAAAGAACCGCCCGTTCTTTTGCCAGAATCTGCCCCAACGCAAGCGCAAAGGATGTTTTCAGGCATCTGCCAAGTGGTGAAAAAACACCGATAATGTCCATATTCTTTTTCATTGCCGGAAAATCCACAGGGTTTAATGACTTTTCCTCTCCATAGCAGGCCATTACTTCGCGTATTACATCGGATGAGGACTGGTATTTATACACACTTGAATACTGATCCAGTTCCGGCGGATGTACTCCTTCCGAAAGAATGATAATCTTTCCGATTCCAAGCTCACGTACCTCTCTCTGCATTGCCTTATCCGAAATCAGCAGCAACTCAATATGATTTTCTTTTCCATAGGCAACAAGACTTTCCGCCGTGGTAAATACCTGGATTTCAAAGGGAAGATTTCTTTTCTGGTTCAGATAGTCCATGAAATTAAAAGCGTATTCCACTTCCAGATCACAGACTGCAAATATGTTTTTCTTCAATACACACCTCCTACATAAAGCAACACACTTAAAAATACTGGCACTGTAAAATGAAAATTCTCCGGAAATTCCATTCCTTTTCGGTAATAAGGCCGTATCTCGCCTGTACAGTAAAATTCATTCATATACTGACATAAATAGAGGATTCGCTGGCGGATACCGCCTGTAGAAAGAAGAATTGCCAGAGAGATGAACGCACCTGCAAGCAGAGAATAAACAATACATTCCACAATTGTCCGGGGTCCCATAATTCCACCCAGAGCACACAGAAGTTTAATGTCTCCGGCCCCAAGCATCCGAAGTACAAAAAGAATTCCCAGAAGAATGACCGGAACTGCAGCCCCTGTCAGAAATATAATTCCTCCCTTCGGCCCTTTTTCCATAACCTGGATCACAAGTCCCATAATAAATGAAAACAAAATCCAGCCATTATCTACAGATGCATCTCTCAGATCCATCCATACGGCCACTGCTGAAATCACTACAGGTAAAAATATACCAAAAGACATACACACCCCTTTCTTATTACAAATATATGTTTATTCAATTAGATAAATGTGGAATTTCCCGCCTGACCTGGCGGTGATCGATACCAGAAGATCTCTGGTGAAATTTATTATAGGATTCTATAAAGCTTTTGTCCAGCATTTTCGTTCGACAAATTCTGACATTCAAGAAGCTGTTCGCAATCTCATTGCTGCATTATCTGAATATAACGAAAAAACAGTTAGAATAAGATTTCTAACTGCTTCATCTGATAGCCAGTACGGGAATCGAACCCGTGTTTCCGCCGTGAGAGGGCGGCGTCTTAGCCCCTTGACCAACTGGCCATATTCATTTGTTTCTGTCGTTTAAGTTGTTTCCCTCAACCGACTTCGTTAGTATATAACACTTTCTTTCAAAATGCAAGTACTTTTTTTAATTTTTTTTAAAAAAATTCATGTTTTTCATGTTTATTCGTTTTTTACCCATTTTCCGGTATTTCATGCGCTTGACCACTGTGGGTGTAAGTGCTACTATCAAAGCACTAAATGTTACAGAAAGAAGGATTTTTTATGCCCCGTCTCCTGTGTCTTGGCGACAGCATCACAGACTGTGGCCGGCTTTTTTCCACAGATCCTTTGGGAAATGGATATGTGAAGATTCTCTCCGGCCTCCTTCATAATGCCGGCCATGATTTTTCCGTGGAAAACAAAGGAATTGATGGTTTTACCCTGGAACGGCTTCTTCAGAACACGGATTTCTGGCTTAAAGCCTCTGATCCGGATATTGTTACTGTGCTGATCGGAATCAACGATATTGGAATCATGATGAACACCCGACGTTCATCCACACAACAGCAGGATTTAATGGAAATATTCGCTGCCCGGTACAAACAGCTTGCCCGGAAGCTCTCCGGCACAGACTCCCGGAAACGGGAACTCTTTTTCCTGGAACCGTTTGTTTTTCCATGGCCACGCTGTTATGCTTCCTGGTTTCCCCTTCTTTCGCAGATGTCCTCACATATCCGAACAATCAGTCAAAAATACGGTGCCGTTTTTGTCCCGCTGCAAAACGATCTGAATCAGGAAGCTTCTCTGCATGGAATGTCAGCCATAACGGAAGACGGCATTCATCTTACCCGGCAGGGACACCGGATTCTGGCTGAAAAACTTTATACATTGATCACATCAGAAAGGTAATATTATGGAAAAAGCAATCAAAAAAATTGAAGATATGTCACTGAACGCCTGGCCATCCCATAAAATGGAACTTTATGACGGATGGATTCTCCGTTTTTCTTACTTTTACACTCACAGAACCAACAGTGTGGAACAGTTTGGAACTTCCACCCTCCCATGGCGGGAAAAAATCCCCTACTGCGAGCAGGTCTATAAGCGTCTGGGAACTCCTGCAATCTTTAAGATCAGTCCACTTGTATCCCAGGATTTTGACTACATGCTGGAAAACCGTGGCTATTCCATTCAGCATGTAACCAATGTCATGACTGTAGATCTGGATAAGGCTGTTCTGGATGCCCCTGTCACAGATGTTCTTTTTACCAATGAGATCCCTGATTTCTGGATCCACAGTCTTTTTGACCTGAAAAAAACCACCAATCCAATCCACAGAAGTGTGGTTCCTTCCATGTACCGGGCCATTCTTAAAGAGACGGTCTGCGCTTCCATCACAAAAAACGGCCAGATCATTGCCACTGGGCTTGGAATTCTGGACCGTGACTATATCGGTATCTATGCAATCCATGTACGTGAAGATTACCGCCGCAGAGGATATGCCCGTCAGATCTGCACCGGTCTTCTCAATGAAGGTAAAAAAAGAGGTGCACGTCACGCTTATCTTCAGGTGGTAAAAAATAATGATTCCGCAGAAAAGCTTTACAGCTCTCTTGGTTTCCAGTATTTTTATACTTACTGGTTCCGCGTACAGCCTGTCGGAACACGCTTTCAGTAAATACAGGGATTTTCACAAAATCCCTGTAGAAATCAAAAAATCTTTTTGCTATAATACTTTTAACATGTATAGAATCTTTCCTGCTTTCATATACTGATCCTTATCAATCAATAAGGAGACTGATCCCATGAACGATCCGCAGGAAAAAAACAAAAAAAATCCCTATCACATTAATTACAAAAATTATCTGGATACCAATGCCTGTACTGAATGCACGGGTCTGATCAACCATGGAATAGACAGCCGTGAGCAATGGGAATCCTTCCGCCAGATCTTCGATTTTGTGCCGGTACCGGAATCTCAGGACCTTACAGATAAACAGGACTGACCGTTATCCCAGGTCGGAGGACACAAATGAAAAAACTGTCTGCTGCATGTATGATTCTGGGCCTTTCCCTGTTTGTGGGTGGCTGCAGCAATGATCAGATCGATGATCACATTATTTCCCTTCAGGATAAAATTTCAAATGCCACATCTTCAGATTCCGCTTCCCAGGAAACATTGGATTCTTCCCAGGAAGAACGTGTTTATATGGATGAAATTACCGGCACACTGCAGAATTTTGACGGCACAAATCTGACTATTTCCAGTGACGGAGAAACCTATGTCTTTGACGTTTCCAACACACGGCTGGAATGTAAATACGGCGTTGTGTTCAGCGACCAGGTCAGCATCATCTATCAGGGACAGCTTTCCGGAACCGATATCAGCACCATTTCTCCAATCAAGGTAACTGACAAATATCATAACGAAACCCCTCTGGAAAACCGCACCCTGAAAGGAAAAGTAAAAAAACTTACTTCCAACGCACTCGTTATTGTTACAGAAAAAGGCAATACCGTAACTTTTCCTGTCACCGGTGTCAGACAATACTATAAAAAAGGAATCAAAGCCGGCAGGTGGGTCTATGTCCATTTTCGTGGCAAATTCATCAACGAAACCATAGTCGGAGACAAACAGTACAATGGCAGTTTCACAAAAGTGATCAGTGTTTCTGACACCGATCCTCTGAAAGTACCTGCCGCAACCCCAACCCCTTCCCCAGCACCAAAGAAAATAGAACAGCATCTCCGGGCAAAAATTGTAAGTGTCAGCACCAGTACCATGACCGTTATCCCTCAGACCACAGGTTCGGAACTGACTGTTCCAATCACTTCTGTTCCTGTATACTTTAAAGGTGGCATGGCACCTGGTTCTTATGTAAATATTATCTATACCGGTAAATTCAATGGAGAATCCACCAGCGGCATGAAAATCCGCGGAATTACCGGTGAAGATCCGGATACACTTTCTGTCCGCAATATCTCATCCACTGTAACCGGTACAATCCTGGCCACAACCGCCAATACCGTACTGATCCAGACTTATGATGGTGTAAAAATTCTCTGCAGCCGTGAAAATGTACAGGATCTTTCCACCAGTGGAATGGAAGAAGGTGCGGACATCCGGGTTACCTTTAACCCTGCGAAATCACGCACCTCCAATATTTATACCTGTATTAAATTCGAAGACCCGTGACGGAAGAGCGTTCGGATTCTTTCTTCCCCCTCTTCCATCCAGGCGCACACCTCCGGTGTCTCACCTAAGATGTCAAAAAAAGCTCTGCATTCATCTTCCACACCTTTTCCGTGAAGAACCTTAAATGCACCGGCATCACTGCCAACTGCCACATGCACTTTTTTTCGGAAAGCTTTTTTCAGATTTTCTTCTCCTGTCCGGATAATGGAGGACAGGATCTCATTTTCGAATCTCCCACAGTCCATCAGATTCCGAACTGTCACAAGAGTAGGTACCCACACACTTTTGCTGTCTGCCAGCATGGAGAGGGTTTCTTCATCCATGTAATTGGCATGCTCGATGCTGTCAACACCGGCCTCAACTGCCGCCTGCACCCCATAATTTCCATTGGTATGGCTCATCACTGCAAAACCTTCTTCATGTGCAATATGTACCATTTCTTTCACTTCGGCCGCAGAAAGCGGAGTTCCCGTGATCTTTCCGTGATCCTCAAAATCCAGAAGGCCGGTAGTCATGATCTTGATAAAATCAGCCCCTTCCTCAGCGGCTTCCAGAACTCTGCGGTGATATTCCTTCATATCCGAAAAACTTTTTCCGACAATTTTTCCGTAATGCCCTTCTTTATAAATAGCAAAAACCGGCGTACGGTAATCAATTCCATATTCTGCGGCCAGCTGCGCGGTTCTTCTGGAAACACCATAATGATCTCCTCCATCTCTTACAAAACGGATTCCTCTTTTCTGGTATTCCTCAAGATGGCTTCGGATCAGTACATCCTGTGGCCCGTTTTTCTGTGTCTCAACGGCTTTCCGGTAATCATAGCCATTGAGAAATATATGTGCATGACATTCTCCAAACATTTTCATCACTGCTCAAAAAATCTTCTGATCTCTTCCTCAGTTGCCTGTACAGATCCCTGCACAAAGAATGGCTTTCCGCCTCCCCGTCCGTTTAATTTTGCATTCATCTCTTTTGTAAACTGGCGGAAATCGCCATCTTTTTCACCCATTGCATATTTGTAACTTCCATCTGCATTTTTGGAAAATACCGCACAGCAGCCCTGACAGGTCTGTGTTACGGCATCCGCAAGTTTCCTCACACTGTCCGCATCCATTCCGTCCATAAAGATAAGAACACTTCCGCTTCCTGCATAGCGCTCTGCCTCTTTACGGCACATGTCATCTACCATCTGGCCAACCTGTCCCTTCAGGCGGAAATTCTCTTCCTGAAGACGTTCCACTGCCTGCGCGGTCTTGTCCATCTTTGCGGAAAGTTTTACAGAAATCTGATGGTTCTGATCGTTGACCATATTCAGATAATCCAGAACACGTTTTCCACAGATCATCTCAATACGGACACCTTCACGGAATTTTTCCACAGAAAGAAGCTTCACCATACCGATCTCTCCGGTATGTGTCACATGGGTTCCGCAACATGCACAGATATCCACGCCCGGAAATTCCACAATACGCACCTGGCCGGTAAGTTCTTTTTTACTTCGGTAATCAATTTTTTCCAATTCTTCTGCTGTAGGATATAAAATCTTAACCTCCGTATCTTCCCAGATCTTTTCGTTTGTTTTCCGCTCGATCTCGGCAAGCTGTGCCTCATCCAGTGGACCATTCAGATCTACCGTAATAGTATCGCTTCCCATATGGAACCCTACATTATCGTATCCGTAAGCCTCATGGATCAGTCCGCTCACCATATGCTCACCGGAATGCTGCTGCATCAGATCAAATCTTCTTGCCCAGTTGATACGCCCCTGTACTTCGGTTCCGGCTTCCAGCGGTTTATCTGTATAATGAAGAAGTTCTCCGTCTTTTTCGTGAACTTCCTTTACTTTCACATCGCCCAGATATCCGATATCACTTGGCTGTCCGCCACCTTCCGGGTAAAAAGCACTCTCATTCAGAATAATATGAAAGCCTTTTTTCGCTTCTCTGCACTCCAGGACTTTGGCTGTAAATTCTTTTTTATATACATCTTCATAATATAAGCGTTTTGTCTCTGTCATCTGTCTCATCCTTTCTGCATCTCTGCTTTGACGTTTTATAGTATAGACCAATTTGGGGTTCCCTGCTATAAGAATTCTATTTTTTTCAAAAAATTGCTTTTAAAACTGAAGTTTTATCTCTGTCTTACGCGTTATAATAAGTGAACGGGCTGAGAAAGGAGCTGATCACATCACACGGGAAGAATATCTGGAATATCTGATACATACATACCAAAATTTAATATTTTCCATTTGTCTGAAATCGGTGGGCAATCCTTTTGACGCCGAGGATCTGACACAGGATGTTTTTCTTTCCGCCTACAAAAATCTCTCCCGTTTTGACGGTACCTACGAAAAAGCCTGGCTCAGCAAGATTGCAATCCGAAAATGCCTGGATCACCTGAAGGCTGCCGGCAGACGTACCATTCCCACAGAGGATACTTATTTTGAACAGCTCCGTGATAAAGAATTCTCCCCAGAAGAGGCCTGCCTGGACAAAGATTTCCAGAATCGGATCCGACAGCTTTGTTCCGATCTGAAAAGTCCCTACAGAGAAGTGGCCACCGCTCATTTCTGTGAAGAAAAAACTGCAGCCGAGATTGCAGCTTCACAAAATAAAAATACAAAGACAGTCCAGACTCAGATCTACCGTGCAAGATCTATACTGAAGGCACTGTTGGAAAGGAGTGATTAGATGCATATACCACAGGATGAATTACAGAAATTTCAAGACGGGACTATGAATACAGGCGAAATGATCTATTTTCTGGAACATATAGATCAATGTGATTTCTGCCTGGAACAGCTGCTTCAGGATGAGGAAACTTCTTCTGAACATGCTCCTGCCTATCTTCAGGATAAAATTCTGAAAAAAGCAGCTTCTCCTGAAGTACAAACTTCCAGAAAAATACATGAAACTGCTTACTGGATGAAGCTTCTCTGCACAGGCTTACGTACTGCAGTGGGTATGGGTGTTGCGCTGATCATGCTTTTTTCTGTATCGCAGACAGATTTTACAGCTCTTCATACTTCACCGGAAACAAAAGCTAAGATATCTTCATCCCTTGACATTGGTTTCAATCTGAGCCAGCTTTCCAGGAAGGTAGGTTCCCAGCTCAGTGAAAATTCTCAGAATATCAGTGATAATCTGAGTGATCTTACGAATAAAATTATAAACGGAGGCAAGTAAATATATGAAAAAACAAAAACATGGTTTCTGGGTATTTATCTTTTCCCTGATCCCCGGTGCCGGAGAAATGTATATGGGATTCAAAAAACAGGGAATCAGTATTATGCTGCTGTTCTGGGGAACAATTGCGCTGGCTTCCATTACCGGCCTTGGATGGCTGGCCATGTTTCTCCCTGTGATATGGTTCTACAGTTTTTTCAATGTCCATAATCTGAAGTCACTGTCAGAAGAAGAATTTTATTCTGTAGATGATAATTACATTCTTCACATGGATCAGTTTTCCGGTGATATCGGAAAATTCTTACAGAAGCATCGAAATACAACTGCCTGGATCCTGATCCTGTTTGGTATCTGTATCCTGTGGAGTCGTTTCACAAGTCTTCTGTACCTCATTGTACCGTATGATCTGGAAGACTATGTATACAATATCTGCAATAGTCTTCCTCAGATTGCCATTGCTATCGGTATCATTGCTGCAGGTATTTATCTGCTCACTCAACAAAAAAAGAAACTGGAGGAAGAAAAAAATAAAGATGAGCATTATTGGGAACCGTACCGTCCATATCAGCAAATAGCTTCCCCTGATGATAATTCAGAAGCTGCTGAAAAAAATCCTGAGACATTTTCTTCTCAGGACAATATTTCTTCTGAAAATAGTATTCCTTCTGAAAATGCTGTCCTTTCCGAAAATAAGAAAGATACCTCTTCCTCTGAATAATCAGTAACTTCAAAAAAAGATCCGAAGTCTTCCGACAACGGATCTTTTTATTTTCATCAGCCTGTATACATAACCCTGGAAAACTGCGGTGACCCTGCATGGCCCTGTGATTCCTTAAATGTTACTGCTTTGATCCAGCCTGTTTTGGAACCATTTTTTACACGAATATACATCTTATTCCCAGCGATCCAGAAATTCAGAATTTTCACGCCCGTATTCTTGCGGATCACAAATGCTTTACTTCCGGAAGTGGGAGTTGTGTACGCCTGTATGTTCTTTGCCGCTGCAAAAAGTCCTGTTCTCTTGTTAGCAGCATTAAGTTTTATATATTTTCCGTAATTGGATGTACGAAGTAATGTTCCTTTCTGATATTTGTATGTAAATTCTGTTGTACAATATCCAAGAGAATATGACATAGCCTCCGTTCTTACACAAACTGTATTACCACTCAGGTAAATTTTCGCTTCATTTACCGGTCGTCCATATGTTTCATTAATGAAATTTACAACCTGAACGATTTTTCCGTTACGGTACTGATAAAGTCCGTGGAATACACTGATATCATTATCCGTACCACCTCTCAGACACAGGAAAGGTTTTCCATTAGATAATGTAATAATACGAATGGACATATCCATAAAAGCTTTATTTATTGCACAGGCTTTTGTATTATTTACATAAATATCTGCACCGTTCCAGCACCCATCATACTGACTTTTTTTCCGGACAACCTTAATCCTGTCTTTCTTTCCATCGCCGGTAATATCATACCTTGTCCAGGTTTTTCCCGGCTGAATTGTATACATCCTGGGTGCTGCCGCCTGCACTGGCAGTACGGAAAAGATCATGAGACCCATAAGAAATATACAGATACCCAGTAATTTTTTTGCTCTTCCTTTCTTCATTTTTTCTCCTCCTTTTTCTTTGCATACTCTGGCTTTTTTATATCAGTATAATAAAAAAGCACCTTTTGAATATTCTCTGTACAAAGCGGCTGTTCTCATTCCGCTCTGTCACATGGTCATAAACGTAACCAACTTATGATCTACGTTTATTTTACTATTCAACAGGTGCTTTCTGTAATATATTTTTTACTGCTTATGTGTTACTTTAAGACGTGTCATCGCTCTCGCAAGAGCCATCTGGTTCATATGATACTCCTGAATGCTCTGCTTCTGACGAAGCTGCTCTTCTGCACGCTCCTTGGCTTCCTGTGCACGGCGGATATCAATCTCCTCCGGGCTCTCTACGCTGAGGCAGAACAGCTTGGCACGGTTGTTGATCATCTCAACAAATCCGCTGCTCACCGCAAAAATATGCTCATTGCCCTCTGCATCCGCAAAACGCATCTCACCGGGAATGATAGCTTCTACGACATTCGCATGATGAGCAAGAAATCCCCGCTCACCATCCACTGCCGGAATAATGAGCTTCTGAGCACGTCCTGCATAAGCCAGTTTATTGCTGGCGTAAATTTCCAGGCCAAATGTCTCACTCATAGCCGCTCCTTACTGCCGGTTCTCCTCGGCTTTTGCTTTTGCAATTACGTCATCAATAGTTCCAACATTAAAGAATGCATTCTCAGGATAATCATCCATCTCGCCATCGATGATTGCCTTAAATCCACGGATGGTCTCTTTCAGTGGTACGTATTTACCTTTGATACCGGTGAAGTTCTCAGCTACATGGAATGGCTGGGAAAGGAACTTCTGGATCTTTCTTGCACGGAATACAGTCTGCTTATCTTCCTCTGAAAGCTCTTCCATACCGAGGATAGCAATGATATCCTGCAGTTCTTTATACTTCTGAAGAATCTCCTGTACTCTACGTGCTACTTCATAGTGTTCTTCACCGACAATATCTGCCTCCAGGATACGGGAAGTAGATTCCAGAGGATCTACAGCCGGATAAATACCCTGCTCAACGATCTTACGGGAAAGAACTGTTGTTGCATCCAGATGGGCAAATGTTGTTGCCGGAGCCGGGTCAGTTAAGTCATCGGCCGGTACATATACTGCCTGTACAGATGTAACAGATCCTTCCTTGGTAGATGCGATTCGTTCCTGCAGTTCACCCATCTCAGTTGCCAGTGTAGGCTGATATCCTACTGCGGATGGCATACGTCCAAGCAGAGCGGAAACCTCAGATCCTGCCTGTACAAAACGGAAGATATTATCAATGAAAAGAAGTACGTCTCTGTGTTCCTGATCACGGAAATACTCTGCCATGGTAAGTCCTGTCTCAGCAACACGCATACGTGCTCCGGGCGGCTCGTTCATCTGTCCGAACACTAAGGCTGTCTTCTCAAGAACACCTGATTCCTTCATCTCGGTCCAAAGGTCATTACCTTCACGGGAACGCTCACCGACACCGGTGAAAATAGAATATCCACCATGCTCGGTAGCGATATTCTGGATCAGCTCCTGGATAAGGACTGTCTTACCAACACCGGCACCACCGAACAGACCAATCTTACCACCTTTGGCATATGGTGCAAGAAGGTCGATAACTTTGATACCTGTCTCCAGGATCTCAACTGCCGGTTTCTGTTCTTCAAATGAAGGCGGATCACGATGGATGACCCAATGCTCTTCGCCCTCCAGAGATTCACCACCATCTACGGTATCTCCAAGAACGTTGAACAGACGACCAAGTGTTTTATCTCCAACCGGAACCTTGATACCGCTTCCGGTAGCTGTTACTTCTCTGTCCCGCTGCAGGCCCTCACTGGCTCCCAGCATGATGCAGCGTACGATATTATTTCCAAGGTGCTGGGACACCTCCATAACGCATCTCTTACCGTTGTTCTCAACTTCAAGCGCATCCTTGATATTCGGAAGCTGTCCGTCTTCAAAAACAACGTCTACAACAGGTCCCATAACCTGTACAATCTTACCTTTATTCATAGTCATCACTTCCTTTTTTGTGCTTTAGCACCGCTGATAACCTCTGTGATCTCCTGCGTGATCGCAGCCTGACGTGCACGGTTGTACTGAATGGAAAGATCCTTCAGCATCGCCTTCGCATTATCTGTAGAGGACTGCATTGCTGTCATTCTCGCATTGTTCTCACTGGCATATGCCTCTACAAGACATCCATAGATCACACCTGTAAGGTAGTTCGGGATCATGGTATCCAGAAGTACATCCGCAGATGGAGATAACACGATCTCCTCCTGGTAAATGTCTGCCGGAACCTGACCAACTTTAAAATCAGCTTTTTTCAGCGGTAAAAGCTGCATATTCACATTCTCCATCGCCATTGCATTCTGCATCTGTGTATAGACAATGTGAATTTCATCCAGCTCTCTTTCCAGAAATGCCCGTACGATCTCTTCTGTGATAAGACGCGCTCTGTGCATGGTCGGCTTCTGTACTGTATACTGAAAACTGCCGTCCATATCCACATCTCTCTTGCCGAAATACTGACGTCCTACCATACCCAGAACATACAGTTTATGATGTCCCGGTACCTCTTCCATGAAATCTTCTGTCATTTTCTGTACATTATGATTGTATGCACCAGCCATACCTTTATCACCTGTAATGACAATGGTACCTACC
>SKEF01000140.1_pt1 | contig 75996 bp, 59 predicted proteins | sample 4826691 | NCBI WGS metagenome assembly SKEF01 (sample SAMN11008816, study PRJNA524170) | human gut metagenome | biome: Human fecal sample; material: Feces; isolation source: fecal sample from pouch patient p23, p27 | host: Homo sapiens | place: Israel: Tel-Aviv | collected 2016-08-24
CAAGCCGCTGGGCGAAGCCCTCTATACCCGCGTGGCGCTGGAGGCTGACAACGGCCCCTATATCGCCGTCTGCCCGGTCAACCATACCGGAGCCCGCCACAGCCCCAGTGCGTGGAAGATGACGAATGCCATGCCCAGCTGGAGCTGGACCGGCTGCGAGGAGCGCAAGGCCAACGTGGAGGTCTACGCCCGCGCCGCCCGTGTGGAGCTGGTGCTGAATGGTCACACGGTGGGCAGTAAAACGCTGAAAAATGATTGCTTGGCGAGGTTCAGCATCCCCTATGAGAGCGGCACGCTGGAAGCCGTCAGCTATGACGCTGCCGATCACGAAATTGGTCGCTGCAAGCTGCAAAGTGCCGGCGGCACGACCCGCCTGACGCTGGACGCCGAAGAACCTGCTGCACAAACGGGGCATCTGTGTTATGTCCGTCTGCGCTACACCGATGAAAACGGCATCACCAAGCCGCTGGTGCGCGGCAATATTCAGGTACAGGTGCGCGGCGGCACGTTGGTGGGGCTGGGCAGTGCCTGCCCCTTCAACAAGCACAGCTATCTGGACAGCGAAACCGATACCTACTACGGCGAGGCTCTTGCCATCGTCCGCATGGGGGACGGCGACGCCATGACGATTGCTGCTTCCGACGGCGAATACAGCGCGGAGCTGACCGTGCCGGCGCAAGGCTGAGGTAAGCTATGGAGGCAATGGGCTGCTTTGCAGCGTTTGCCATCACGCTGTTTCTGGCGGCGTTCGTTCTCATCACCGTCATCAACGGCGGTGTGCAGATGGTGATTTACTTCCCGATTTATAAAATCATCTTCCCGGAGGGGGAGCAGAAGAAAAACTAAGCTGTCCACAAAAGGGCTTGGAACAGGTCGGTACCATGCAGCATTCTTTTGTACGCATGGGACAAAATCCGTTCTGGGCCTTGGCACACAACACTACAAAACTCAACAAAAGCTCGTTGAAACGATAAGCTTCAACGAGCTTTTGTTGCCTTAGGATGCAAATTTCAGTGCAGGGCCTCGCCACAGGGCAATCAGGGGCAGCGCCTGGCCGTAGGCCATCGGACGGATGCCGATGCCCTTAGCAGCTCCATGGCGCACTGGACGCGCAGCCCTTTACAACCGGCGGTCAGGGTGCTATAATAAATCCGACTGACCGGTCGGTCGGAAAAGAAAGGAAACACTTCCATGCCGAAATACAGCGTTAAAAAGCCATTTACCATTCTGGTGGCGGTCATTCTGGTGCTGGTGCTGGGCTTTGTCAGCCTGACCGGCATCCAGACGGACCTGCTGCCCGCCATGAACCTGCCCTACCTGATGGTCATTACGACCTACCCCGGCGCCAGCCCCGAGCAGGTTGAGGCCGATGTGACCAAGCCGCTGGAAAATGCACTTTCGACGCTGAACGGCGTCAAGAACGTGACGAGCCAGAGCAATGAGAACTACAGCCTGCTCTTTCTGGAATACCAGGACGACACCGACATGGACAGCGCCATGGTCAAGGCCAGCACCGCCGTAAACCAGCTCGGTGACGCGCTGCCCGACATGGCGTCCACGCCGACGCTGATGGAGATCAGCCCGGACATGATGGCGACGCAGTACATTGCCGTGGACTACGACGGCATGGATATTTACGAGCTGTCTGACTATGTCAGCGAAAACGTGCTGCCCCAGCTCGAGCGCGTGGACGGCGTGGCCAGCGTGTCCACGACGGGCCTGGTGGAAAAGTCGGTGCAGATCACGCTCGACCAGGAAAAGATCGACGCTGTCAACGACAAGCTGCTGGTCAAGGTCAGTGACCGCCTGGCCGATGCCAAAAAAGAGTTGGATGCCAACAAGAAAAAAATCAACGATGACATGAAGGAACTGGACGCCGCCCAGGCCCAGCTGGACGCAGGCAAGGCCCAGCTGAACAGCCAGAAGGCCGACGTGACGACCCAGCTGCGGGACGCCATTACCGAGCTGGACAAGCAGATCCCCGAGCTGGAAAAGAAGATCGCCAGCCTGCGGACCGACCTGGACGAGGCAAACCGCAAGCTGGAGGACGCCAAAAATACAAGCACGACCCTGCCCGAGGTCACGCTGCCCATCGACGATGCACTGTTTGCCAGCTGCAAGACGGTGCTGGCCGCCTACGACCCGCAGTATAACGCCGATGCGCTCCCGGCCAATCTGGCCGAAGCCAAGAGCGACCTGATCAAGATGGGCGCGATGGTCAACTCGATCGACCGCGCGGATGCGGCCATCCGCCAGCGCGCCGCAGACGAGGGGCTGTTGGAGCAGAATATGACGGTGGAGCAGACTGCGGCCTACTTAGATGCCCAGTATGCGGCCATGAGCGCCCGCATTCAGGCGCTGGAGGTGGAGATCGCGTCGCTGCAGGACTCCCTCAACAACACCGAGGACGAGACCGAACGGGCCGATTTACAGGCGCAGATCGACGCCAAGCGCGCCGAGCAGGCGCAGGCCCAGGCCGTCATCGACGGCAACGCCGCCCGCCGCGCCCGCGTCAGCGAGCTGAGCGGCAATCTGTCGACGCTCTCCACGACGAAGGTCGCCCTGCAGAACGCCACGACGCTGCTGACTGCGCGGCAGGAGGCCGAGACTGCGCTGAACGACGGTATGCAGCCGCTGCAGCAGACGCTGAACGACACCGCCGCCGCCCTGCGCGACCAGCTGACCAAAGCGCAGGAAATGCTGACCCAGCTGAACGAACAGCGCGACAAGCTGCAAAAAATGCTGGCAAGCCTTGGCGACGAGGCGGTAGACCCCGCCATGGCCGATATGGCCGTCCAGCTGCTGCTGAGCGGCACCGAGGCCCAGCTGCAGCTGGGCGAGTTCCGGGTCTCCAGCGGCAAGACCCAGCTCGAGGCCGGCAAGACCCAGCTCGAGGCCGCGCAGGAGGAATACGAGTCCGCCCGCGAGGAGGCGCTGAAAAGCGCGAATCTGAACCAGCTGCTGAACATGGCGACGCTGCAGCAGCTCATTTACGCGCAGAACTTCTCGATGCCCGCGGGCTATATCGAGGGCGGCGACGGCGACGACAACCGCTACATCGTCAAGGTCGGTGATGCCTTTGCCGACGCGGACGAGCTGAAAAGCATGGTGCTCTGCAATATCGACGGCATCGGCGACGTGCGCCTGTCCGATGTGGCCGAGGTCGAAATGACCGACAACGCCGACGACGCCTACGCCAAGGTGGACAAGAACCGCGCCGTGCTGCTGTCGCTGTACAAGAGCTCGACGTCGTCCACCTCGACGGTCTCCAACGCCAGCAGCGCGGCGATGGAAACGATGATGGCCGAAAACGAGGGCCTGCACCTGACGCCCATCATGGACCAGGGCGACTATATCAAGCTCATCGTCAATAGTGTGCTGTCCAACCTGATCGAGGGCGCAGCGCTGGCCATCATCGTACTGGCGCTGTTTTTGAAGGACCTGCGCCCGACCATCGTCGTGGCCATCAGTATGCCGTTGAGCGTGCTGTTTGCCATTGTGCTGATGTATTTCACCGGCATTACCTTCAATATCCTGTCGCTGTCCGGCCTGGCGCTGGGCGTCGGCATGCTGGTCGACAACTCGGTTGTCGTCATTGAAAACATCTACCGTCTGCGGGGCCGCGGCGTGCCCGCCGCCCGCGCGTCGGTGCAGGGCGCGCGTCAGGTGGCCGGGTCCATCGTATCCTCCACCCTGACGACGATCTGCGTTTTTCTGCCGCTGGTGTTCACCACCGGCATGGTGCGCGAGCTTCTCAGCGACATGGCCTGGACCATCACCTTCAGTCTGCTGGCGTCCCTTGTTGTGGCGCTGACCGTTGTGCCCTGCGCGGGCTCCACCGTGCTGAAAAAGCAGAAGGACATCAAGCACCCGCTGTTCGACAAGGTGCTGAACGGCTATGAAAAGCTGCTGCGCTTCTGCCTGCGCCGCAAGGCTGTGCCGCTGGCGCTGGCCATTGCGCTGCTGGGGGTGTCGGTCTGGCGCGTCGCTACCATGGGCATCGTCATGATCCCCGACATGAGCAGCAACCAGCTGACCATTACGGTCAATGTGCCTGACGATACGGCTAAGGAGGACGCCTTCGCCACGGCGGACAGCGTCATGGACGCGGTCATGAGCGTGGACGGCGTCGATACCGTCGGCGCGATGTCGGGCGGTTCCAACGACATGGTCGCCATGGCCGGCGGCAATGCCGCCGCCGACAACACCACGTTTACCTATTACGTCCTGCTGGGCGACAAGGCACCCAAGGCCAAGGTCGTGGAGCAGGAGATCTACGGCAAAACAGCAGATCTAAACTGCGAAATTGAAGTGAACTCCAATGGCATGATGGACATGAGTGCGCTGTCCGGCTCCGGCATCGAGGTGGACCTCTACGGCAGCGACCTCAATGATCTGGCCGCCGCGGGCAAGCAGGTCATGGCGCTGATGGAGGGCGTCGACGGTATCCAAAACGTCACCGACGGCCAGGACGCCGGCGACGCCGAGATCAACATCACGATTGACAAGGACAAGGCTATGCGGATGGGGCTGACCGTCGCGCAGGTCTACCAGCAGATCGCCGCCAAGCTGACGACGGACACCACCGCCACGACGCTGAAGGCGGGCGGCGACAGCTACAGCGTCGTCATCGTCGATAAGACCGACACGCCGACGCTGGACGATATTTTCAATATGGAGTTCGAGACGACGACCACCGATGAGAACGGCAGCAGCGTAAAGGAGACACACACCCTCGGTGAGTTCGCGACCCGCACCACGACGGCGGGTTATACGACGATTGCCCGCGAGAACGGCTCCCGCAAGCTGGCCGTGACGAGTGAGACCGCCAACGGCTACAACACGACGCTGCTCTCCCGCGAGCTGGAGCCGCAGCTGGCCGCACTGGACCTGCCCGACGGCGTGACCGCCGAGCTGGCCGGTGAGACGACCCAGGTCACCGAGATGCTGAGCCAGATGGCAAAAATGCTTGCACTGGCGTTGGCTTTTGTCTATTTTGTCATGGTGGCGCAGTTCCAGAGCCTGCTGTCGCCGTTCATTGTTCTGTTCACGATCCCGCTGGCCTTCACCGGCGGTATGCTTGGCCTGATGGCTGCCGGTGAGCAGCTGTCGCTGATCTCGCTGATGGGCTTCCTGGTCCTGATGGGCGTCGTCGTCAACAACGGCATTGTGTTTGTGGACTACGCCAACCAGCTGCGCATCGGCGGGCTGGAGCGCACCGATGCCCTTGTGGCGACGGGCCGCACCCGTATGCGCCCGATCCTGATGACGACGCTGACGACGGTGCTGGCGATGGTCACGATGCTGTTCGGCACCGACATGGCCAGCGAGATGAGCACCGGCATGGCCATTGTCATCATCGGCGGTCTGAGCTACGCCACGCTGATGACGCTGTTCGTCGTGCCTGTGCTGTACGACCTGTTCTACCGCAGGCCGCCGGTCAATATTGACGTCGGTGATGACGGTCTGGACGACCTGCCCGACGATGCGGCCGAGTTTGCGGCAGAGTTCGCCGCCCGCCGCGCCGCCGAGGCTGCATCCGCGCCACGCCGCCCGGATCTGAGCCGCGCGGCCCGTGCGCCGGAGGAAAACGACGGGGAGAAAAAGGAGACCGACCATGACAATGGATAACCATGCAGCCCGCAAGGCTGCCGTCTACGAGGCTGCCCTGCAGCTGATCGCCCGGGGCGTCAGCCCCGCCGCTATGACCATCCAGCAGCTGGCCGACACGGCAGGCGTTGGAAAAGGTACGGTGTACGGCTATTTTTCCTCAAAGGAGGAGATTCTGCAGGGCCTGGCCGAATACTGCTTTGCCCGGGAAAACGAACGCATCCGCGTCCTGTTTGCTGACTGCTGCACGCTGGCCGGGCTGGAGGAGCGGGCGGTAGCCTATTTGCAGGACATTGCCGCCAACCGGATGGGCGATTATAAGATGATTGCCCAGGCGCTGGACACGCCGGGAAAGTGCGAGTCCGTGCCCGCCTGTGCGGACGAGCTGCGGGACATCATGCGCACGCTGCTCATACGCCTGCAGGCTGCGGGGGAGATCGACCCCGCGGTAAGTCTGGAATACTGCTGCACCGCGATTTTTTCCGCCGTTGTCGGCGGCCTGATCGGGCTGTGCTTTACCGCGGAGTGCGGGATACAGAGCGGCCTGCCGGAGAATTTAAAAATGCTGCTGCATCGGACATTACAGGTGCAGCAATAAAAAGCAGCCCGTGAGCGACAGTGCTCACGGGCTGCTTTGTGCTTATATTACAGCAGCTTACTCCCCAGCGCGCGGCTTGTGCGGGAGAGGGAGAGGTTGGCAAGCTCCTGATTGTCCAGCGTGTAGCGCAGGACGAGGACGTTCGCCACAAAGAGGACGGCCAGCTTGACCGGCATGCTGCCGGAGTCGAGCGGGCTTTCTTTGGCACCGCACAGGAGCACGACATCGGCCAGCGCTGCGCCGGGGGCGTCGCTGTAGTGGGTGAGCAGGATGACCTTGGCACCGTTCTCCCTGGCCAGATGCAGCGAGTCCATCATATCCCGCGTTGCGCCGGAGTAGGAGACAAAGACCACGACGTCCTCGGGACCCATCAAGCTGGCGGCGATGGCCTGCATGTGGCTGTCGCCTGCCGTGCGGAACTTGGTGGAGAGCATCGAGAACCGCGCCCAGATGTCGCAGGCCAGTATATAGCTGCCGCCCTGCCCGAAAAAGAACACCTGCCGTGCCCGCTGCAAAAGCGTGGCCGCGCGGTCCACCGACTCGGGGTCCAGTGCGCTGCGGGTGCCGTTCAGTGCCTCGATGGCGGTGTTGTAGGCGTGGGTGCAGAGCGTCTGGGTGTCGACGCCCGGCTCCAGCTTGAGCGAGACCGGCATCGCCGTGGCCGTGGCCTTTGCCAGCGCGATCTTCATCTCGTTATAGCCGTCAAAGCCCAGGGCGCGGCAGAAACGGAAAATCGTAGCCTCTGCCACACCGCAGGCTTTTGCCAGCGATGAGATCGACAGGTATTGTGCGTCCTCTGCGTGCTGCATAAGGTAATCCGCAACGATGATGCCGGATTTCGTCAGGCTGTCGCGCTTGGTGCGCAGCATATCCCAAAAACTTTGCTCTGCCATGATGGAGGATCCTTTCTACTGTGGTGTGTTGCGGAACTTGGCCCCCTCTGCGAGGGGGCTCCGCCCGCAGGCGGTGGGGGAGAGAACTGTGCCATTGCCTGAAAGACTTCAGATAACCGCAAGGTTCTCTCCCTCCGGCCCTGCGGGGCCACCTCCCTCGCAGAGGGAGGCAAGGAGGCTGGCCGCTGCTATTACTTATAATGTATCCCCGGTCAGCTCCTTTTGCAAGGCTTTGGCCAGGACTTTGTGGGACTGGACGGTCATGTGCATGCCGTCAAGGGGCGAGCAGCCCGCGCCGGGCAGCGTGTTGGCGTCCAGGAACCGCACATTGGCGATGTCCTTCAGCATCGGCTCCAGCTGGGCGGCAATGCCGGCGCAGCGTTCATGGCAGCCGGGGCCCATGGCATCTTTAAAAATCAGGTGGTCGTACTCCGGCGTGATGGACGGCGGAACGATGACGAGCACGTCCGGCCTGGCGTTGTCGCGCCAGCATTCGGTGTGCAGTGCCTTCTTGACGAGCCGCACGATGCCCCGAGAGATCAGATGGGAATTGCAGCCGAACCGCGCCTTGCTGTCGTTCGTGCCCAGCATGATCGTCACGGTGTCCAGCGGCGCGTGGCTCATCAGGATCGGCGTGATGACCCGCAGCCCGTTCATACCTTCTGTAATAGGGTCGTCAAACACGGCGGTGCGCCCGGGCAGCCCCTCCTCGACCACGCTCCAGCCGTCGCCCAGCAGGTCCTGCAGCACCATCGGGTAGCGCTCATCCTCGCCGTAGCGCCCGTCGCGGGCAGGGTCATAGCCGTAGGTGTTGGAATCGCCGAAGCAGAGCACCCGGCGGCGGGTCATATTTTCATAATTCATAAAAAAGGCTCCCTTTCTTAAAAATGAAAAGTTATTTCGCTCCTTCCATTATATAGGGAAATACCCGCGCTTGCAAGAGGCTTTTTCCCGGAAAAACCGGCCTGTTTTTGTGCAAATGTGCAAAAATTGAGACGGATTGCGTGAAAAGGATGTTTCATTTTGACATCTTGTATTTTTTTGACAAAAGAGTATCCTAATACCAAAGCAAAGGCGCTTACCCGTAAATGTAACGGGTGAGCGCCTTTTTGCTTTACAGCACCAAAGCGCACGCGCGACAGAAAATTTTCAAAGGTAAAAGTTGTTTTCATTTTGTAATAAATCAAAAAAGAGGCGATTTTCCCATGAAAAACAAGAAAAACCGATAGAAACGCATGTATTTTGCGGCTATGTGGATGGAATTTGTGCAGCATGTACAAAAACGACAGCTTTTCTTGGCTATTTCACCTCTGGACAAAATGAAAAAAGTTTTCTAAAATAGAGACATCACGAGGGACACAGAACGAAGATGCCCCACAAAGGCCGAAAGGCAAAAAAGGAGAACAACCTATGAAGAAGCAAGTTTCCGCGATCCTGGCCGCCAGCATGGCAGCCAGCATCCTCGTCGCCTGCGGCGGCTCCACTTCCAGCGCAGCGACCTCTACCGCAACTGCTGAGAGCACCTCTACCGCCTCCAGCGAGGCCGCTTCCGCGGAGTCCACCGCCGATGCCGGTCAGGCTGCTGACATTACGCTGTGGACCTACCCCATCGGCAAGTGGGGCGATTCCGAGTCCGTTGATGCGCTGCTGGCAGACTTCAACGCTCAGTATCCTGACATCCACGTCACCGTCGAGTACCTCGACTACACCAACGGCGACGACCAGGTCAACACCGCTATCGAGGGCGGCAGCGCACCTGACATCGTCATGGAAGGACCCGAGCGTCTGGTTGCCAACTGGGGCGCCAAGGGCCTGATGGCCGATCTGAGCGACCTGTGGACCGACGACCAGAAGGCCGACATCAGCGCCAGCGTTGAGGCCGCCTGCAAGGATTCCTCCGGCGCTTACTACGAGTTCCCGCTCTGCATGACCGCGCACTGCATGGCCATCAACAAGACCGTGTTTGAGGCTGCCGGTGCTATGCAGTATGTCGATGCCGAGAACCACACCTGGACCACCGACAACTTCCTGAAGGCTGTGCAGGCCGTCTACGACTCCGGCAAGACCGACGTCGGCGCGATCTACTGCAGCGGCCAGGGCGGCGACCAGGGCACCCGCGCCATCATCAACAACATGTACGGCGGCACCTTCACCGATGCAGCCCACACCAAGTACACCGCTGATTCTGCCGAGAACATCAAGGCGATCGAGGCCCTGTACAACCAGGACGGCATCAACTTTGACGCCTCCATCAACGGCGGCGAGGAGATCACCCTCTTCCGCAACGGCACCCTGCAGATGGCCTTCTGCTGGAACATCGCCCAGCAGACCAACGCTGACAACAGTGCAGCCGGCACGACCAACAGCGGCGACGACATCCTGTTCATGGCGTTCCCGACTGAGTCCGGCGACCCCGCACTGTGCGGCGGCATCTGGGGCTTCGGCGTGTTTGACAACGGCGACGAGAACAAGATCGCTGCCTCCAAGACCTTCATCAACTTCATGGCCAACTCTGACGAGACCGCAAAGGCCGTCAAGACCTCTACTTACTTCTCCGTCAAGAACTCTCTGTCCGACCTGTACAAGGACGACGAGGTCATGAACGAGTACCAGAAGCTCATGCCTTACCTGGGCGACTACTATCAGGTCACTCCCGGCTGGGCCGAGGCTCGTACCGCTTGGTGGAACATGCTGCAGCAGGTTGGCCAGGGCACTGACGTGACCACCGCCGTTACCGAGTTCTGCAACACCGCCAACGCAGCGGCCAGCGCATCCTGAACCTCCTGAAAAAACCTCCGGTTTGTAACTAAACCCCACGGCGTCCGACCTCTGACCTGAAACGCAGCGGTGGGACGCCACTTTTATCGAATGAACCCGTGATTTTAAAACAGAAGGGAGCGATCCTCTTGGCACATACCGCAGTTGCCAAAAAGCAGAGCGAGCCGAAGATGAGCCGCGCGCTTGTCCGGCAGGAGACCATCGCAGGTTACCTGTTCCTGCTGCCCAGCCTCATCTTCTTTATCGGCTTTGTCATCTATCCCATGGTGATGTGCATCTTCACCAGCTTCTTTGACTCCAGTATGAACCGCGCCGATGTGTTCATCGGCCTGCAGAACTATGTGGAGCTGTTCCACGACAGCGTCTTTCTGGGCGCACTGCGCAACACGCTGATCATTGTTGTCGTGTCGGTGCCCATCACCTGCATCTTCTCGCTGTGGGTGGCGTCCGCCATCGTCAACATGCCGCCGTGGGCAACCTCGCTGTTCCGCGTTATCTTCTATCTGCCTGTCGTCACCGGCTCTGTCGCTGTTACCGTCGTGTGGAAGTGGATGTTCAACAACTACTACGGCATCTTCAACTATCTGGGCAAGTCGATGGGCCTCCTTGACCAGAACATCAACTGGCTGGGCGATACCCGCTACGCGCTGGCCTGCATCATCCTGATCCTGCTCACGACCTCTGTCGGCCAGCCCATCGTGCTGTATGTCTCCGCGCTCGGCAACGTGGACCAGTCCCTGGTCGAGGCCGCCGAGGTGGACGGTGCCACGAAGCTGCAGGCCTTCTGGAAGATCAAGTGGCCGCAGATCATGCCCACCACGCTGTACATCCTGGTCATCACGACGATCAACTCCTTCCAGTGCTTCGCGCTGATCCAGCTGCTGACGTCCGGCGGCCCGAACCACTCCACCGATACCATCATGTACTACATCTACTACACAGCCTTCAAGCTGTACCGCTACGGCTACGGCAACGCGATGGGCGTTATCCTCGCCATCATGATCGCCGTTCTGTCCGCTGTGCAGTTCAAGGTCACGCGGTCTGATTAAGAAGGAGGGAAATGACTATGGATACCAAAAAGAAAAAAAAGAAGATTTCCCCCTACATGGTGTTCAGCACCATCGTCATCATCCTGCTGGCCATCGCGTTTGCGTTCCCGCTGTACTGGATCCTGACGGGCTCCTTTAAGACGCAGATCTCCATCAACTCCACCACCCCTGAATGGTGGCCGAGCGAGTGGGTCGCGACGAACTATGACAAGCTGTTCAGCCGCCAGAAGTCCCCGCTGTGGGAGTTCGCGGTGCCGTTCAGCAGCCACTTCAGCGCGGACGGCAAGGACATCATCTGGTGGGCCGGTCCCCAGGTGCCCGCCGCTGTGCGCTGGCTCATCAACACGGTCTTTATGGCCGTTGCCTCGATGATCCTGACCTGCATCACCTCCGCCATGGCAGGCTATGCGCTGGCAAAAAAGCGCTTTGTGGGCCGCAGCATCCTCTTTACCCTGATCGTCTGCGCCATGGCGCTGCCGAAGCAGGTCATCCTGATCCCCCTGCTGCGCGAGATGAGCAGCCTGCAGCTCTACAACACGATCTGGGCGGTCATCTTCCCCATCGTCGGCTGGCCGTTCGGCGTATTCCTGATGAAGCAGTTCAGTGAGGGCATCCCCGGCGAGATGCTGGAGGCCGCCCGCATCGACGGCGCGAGCGAGGCCAAGACCTTTGTCCGCATTGCGCTGCCCATGATCAAGCCGGGCATCGGCGCACTGGCCATCTTCACCTTCATCAACTCGTGGAACGATTACTTCATGCAGTTGATCATGCTGTCCAGCACCAGCAAGCTGACGATCTCTCTTGGTATCGCCAAGCTGCAGGCCGAGAACTCCACCGACTACGGCCTGATCATGGCCGGTGCCGCGCTGGCAGCCGTGCCCATCATCATCGTGTTCCTGGCCTTCCAGAAGTACTTCACGAAGGGCATCACGATGGGTGCTGTCAAGGGCTAAAAACGCAAAACGGGGTGTTATGGCGGGGTTCTCTCCCCCTCCCGGTCGCTGCGGCGACAGCCCCCTCGCAGAGGGAGAGAGCCTTGCCATTGCCCGAAGCCTACCCGTACAGAAAAGCCTTCCCCTTTGGGGGGAAGGTGTCTGTGGCCCCGACCACAGACGGATGAGGGGCAGCCTGCCGGGGATTGCCCGCAAACGGGCCGTGTCAGCAGGCTCCGCCCTCATCAGTCACCTTCGGTGACAGCTCCCCCCCCTCGGGGGAAGCCTTTACATACAGTTTTACGAACAGGGAGTGTTTGTATATGAAAGACATCAACAAATATCGCGGCATTATTCCCGCCTTCTACGCCTGCTACGCACCGGACGGCTCTATCTCCACCGAGGGCGTCAAGGCACTGACCCGCCACCTGATCGCCAAGGGCGTCAAGGGCGTTTACGTCGGCGGCTCCTCCGGCGAGTGCATCTACCAGCACCCGGATGAGCGCAAGGCCGTGCTGGAGGCCGTCATGAGCGAGGCCAAGGGCAAGATCACCGTCATCGCCCACGTCGCCTGCAACAACACGGCGGACTCCGTCGAGCTGGCCGCCCATGCTGAAAAGTGCGGCGTTGACGCCATCGCGTCCATCCCGCCGATCTACTTCCACCTGCCCAACTACGCCATCGCGGACTACTGGAACGCCATGAGCGCCGCCGCGCCCAACACCGAGTTCATCATCTACAACATCCCGCAGCTGGCCGGTACCGCCCTGACGATGCCCCTGCTGAACGAGATGCTCAAGAACCCCAACGTCATCGCGGTCAAGAACTCCTCGATGCCCACCCAGGACATCCAGATGTTCAAGGATGCCGGTATTCAGGCGCGCGGTGCGGACGGCTTCGCCGTGTTCAACGGCCCCGATGAGCAGTTCGTCTCCGGCCGTGTCATGGGCGCGGACGGCGGCATCGGCGGCACCTACGCCGTCATGCCCGAGCTGTTCATCCGCATGAACGAGCTGATCGAGAAGGGCGACATCCCCGCTGCCCGCGCCATCCAGTACAAGGCGGACCGCATCATCTACAAGATGTGCGAGGCCCACGGCAACCTGTACGCGGTCATGAAGGAGATCCTGCGCCGCATGTACGGTCTGGAGCTGGGCGGCGTGCGCGCCCCGCTGCCGGGCCTGATCCCCGAGGATGAGCCCATCGTGGTCGAGGCGCAGAAGATGATCGAGGACGCCGTCGCGGCCCTGTAAGAGGTGTGAAATGATCGTAGATTCGTTTGATTACATTGCCTGCTACAAGGGTCTGCACCCGAATCTGGACAAGGCCATCGACTGGCTGAACAGCCATACGCTGGACGCGCTGGAAAACGGCAAGACCATCATTGACGGCGAGAACGTCTTTGTCAACGTGATGGACGCCGACCTGCGCGATGCCGACGGCGCTGCGTTCGAGTACCACCGCCGCTATGCCGACCTGCAGATCGACCTGACCGGCAGCGAGCACTGGGGCTGGGCGTCCGAGGGCAAGGACGAGGGCGCGTTCGACGAAGCCGCCGACTGCGGCTTCAAGTCCGGTGCCGAGCACGTCGGCGGCGTTTTGGGCGGCGGGCGGTTTGCCATCTTCTTCCCCGGCGAGCTGCACAAGCCCAGCTGCAAAAGTGAAGGCTGTAACCACGTAAGAAAAGCCGTAGTCAAGATTTTGATGAAATAATTTGCATTCCCCAAGCCTTCCCCCTTGGGGGAAGGCGGCCCCGCAGGGCCGGATGAGGGGTAAGCTATCGATGGTTGCCCGTAAACGGGTTGCTGCCGTAAGCTCCGCCCTCATCAGTCACCTTCGGTGACAGCTTCAGTCTCCGCGCTAAGAGCCACCTCCGGCGGTTGCGCTTCGACACGCGCCTGCGGGCGCAGCCCCGAGGGGGAAGCCTTTTTGCGTTCCCATTTGCAGGGGCGGATGCTTGCAACCGCCCGCGGGCCGATGACGAGCATCGACCCCTGCGACCTCACAAAGAAGGAGTCTTTCTCATGACCCACGAACAAATCTTCAACCAGATCCAAGGCGGCCTTATCGTCTCCTGCCAGGCGCTGGAGCATGAGCCGCTGTATACAAAAGAGGGCGGCGTCATGCCGCTGATGGCCAAGGCGGCGGCACAGTCCGGCGCTGTCGGCATCCGCGCCAATACGGTGCGCGACATCACCCAGATCAAGCAGGTCGTGGACCTGCCGGTCATCGGCATCATCAAAAAGGATTACCCCGGCACGCCGATGTACATCACCGTCACGATGCAGGAGGTTGACGAGCTCGTCGCCTGCGGCGTGGACATTCTGGCCGTGCAGGGCACCGGCGCCCTGCGCCCCAACGGGCAGACGAGCGCCGAGTTCATCCGCGCCATCAAGGAGAAGTACCCCGACCAGCTCGTTATGGCTGACTGCGACAACATTGAGAACGCGCTGGCCTGCGCGGGGGCCGGTGCGGACTTTGTCGGCACGACGATGCGCGGCTACACGCCCGAGACGACGGGCATCAATGATGTGGACTTCGGCTTCATCGCCCAGCTCGCGCGGGAGTGCCCGGCCAAGGTCATCGCCGAGGGCCATATCCACACGCCGGAGCAGGCCGTGCAGGCGCTCTACGCCGGTGCATTCGCCCTCGTCGTCGGCGGTGCCATCACCCGCCCGGCGGAGATCACGGCCCGCTACACCGCGGCCATCAACAACCACAAATAAGCAGGTGCGCTATGAGTAAAACCTATCTGGGCGTTGACATCGGCGGTACGGCGGTCAAGCTGGGGCTCGTCGATGAGAACGGCAGGGTGCTGCGCCGCGCCGAGCGCAGCGTCAGCTTTGACGGCTACAAAACGCCGATCCTGGATACCGTGCAGGCGGCCATCCACGAATTTCTGACCGCGGACGCGCCGAGGCTCGAGGGCATCGCTGTGTCCGCCACGGGCCAGATCGACAGCCGCCGCGGCGTGGTCGCGGGGACCTGCGGCAATTTCCCGGGGTGGATCGGCGTGGACATTAAAGGTACGCTGGAGCGTGCCTTCGGCCTGCCCGTCACCGTTGCCAACGACGCCAACTGTATGCTGCTGGGCGAGGTCTGGGCCGGTGCGGCTAAGGGCTATACCGATGTCATCGGTGTGACGCTGGGCACCGGCGTCGGCGGCGGCATCCTGACCGGCGGACGTCTGCTGGAGGGTGCGCGCGGCCTTGGCGGCGAGCTGGGGCATTTCCGTCTGCACGCGCTGGACGGCGTGGCCTGCACCTGCGGGGCCATCGGCTGCTATGAGCGCTACGCCGCCACAACGGCGCTGGTCCGCAGCGCCCAGAAGGCCGGGCTGGACGCGCCCGACGGGCGTGCGATTTTTGAGGCTGCCGCCGCGGGCGACGCCCGCACGCTGGCTGTGCTCAACGGCTGGATCAACGAGATCGCCCAGGGCCTTGCGGGCCTTGTACACATCTTCAACCCGCAGCTGATCCTGATCGGCGGCGGCGTCAGCGCGCAGCAGGCGCTTCTGATCGACCCGCTGGCCGCGCAGGTGCGCAAAAGCATCATGCCCGCCTTCGCCGAGGGGTTGGAGCTGAAGGCCGCCGCCCTCCAGAACGACGCCGGGCTTGTCGGCGCAGTGTATTATTTTAAGCAGCAGTAAGACGGACGGCCCGGGTCGCCGAGGACGCCGCCTCCCTACAGCTCCACCATGAAAGTTCCCCCCGCCGCACCCCGGCGGCGGGGAATTTTTTTACGAAAATACAGTATGTAAAATCTGGCACGCAAAAGCGCAAAAAATGTGCGAACGACGGCCTTTTGTGGGTTCTGGATAAAAATATTGACTTTGAACCGATGATTTTGGCACGGCGCAGACGGGCGTAAATTGTTGCAATTACAGAGAGTGTGTGTTATACTGTCCATTATGAATAAGTGTGTAAAATTGCCCAAACGAGGCAGAGCGCACGGGACAAAAACCGGTCATCGACGGACTGACCGGCTCACAAAACAATAAAGGAGCGCACTATGAAAGTAGTAATTCTGGCCGGCGGCCTTGGCACGCGCATCAGCGAAGAAAGCGTCTACAAGCCCAAGCCGATGATCGAAATCGGCAACATGCCCATCCTGTGGCATATCATGAAGGAATATTCCTACTATGGCTTTCACGACTTTGTCATCTGCGCGGGCTACAAGCAGCACATGATCAAGGAGTGGTTCGCGGATTACTTCCTGCATACCAGCGATATTACGTTTGATTTCACCCGCGGCCAGAACGAGATGATCGTCCACAACCACCACACCGAGCCGTGGAAGGTCACCGTTGTGGACACCGGCCTCAACACGATGACCGGTGGGCGCATCAAACGCATTCGTCCCTACATCGGCAATGAGACCTTCATGATGACCTACGGAGACGGCGTCTGCGATGTGGACATTGCCAAGCTGGTGGCATTCCACCGCGAGAACGGCAAGATCGCCACGCTGACCGCCGTTCAGCAGGAGCAGCAGAAGGGCGTTCTGGATATTGCCGAGGATAATTCTGTCCGTTCTTTCCGTGAAAAGAAGGCCAGCGACGGCGCGCTCATCAACGCGGGCTATATGGTGCTGGAACCGCAGATTTTCGACTATCTGGACGGCGACGCCTGCGTCTTTGAGCAGAAGCCGCTGCAGAAGCTGGCCGAGGAGGGTCAGCTGATGAGCTATATCCACAAGGGCTTCTGGCAGTGCATGGACACCGCCCGCGAGAAGCAGGTCCTGGAGAAAATGCTTGCCACCGGCAACGCGCCCTGGAAGAAGTGGGAGGATTGATGATGGTACATTACGATCCTGAATTTTACCGCGGCAAGCGGGTATTCGTCACCGGTCACACCGGCTTCAAGGGCAGCTGGCTCTGCAAGATGCTGCTGATGGCCGGGGCCGAGGTCACGGGCTACAGCCTGCAGCCGCCGACGCAGCCGAACCTTTTCTCCATCGCCGGCGTCGAGGGCAAGATGCACAGCGTCATCGGCGACATCCGCGACTTTGACGCGCTGAAGGCCGCTTTTGACGCGGCGCAGCCCGACATTGTGCTGCATCTGGCCGCGCAGCCCATCGTGCGCGACAGCTACAAGGACCCGCGCTACACCTATGAGACGAACGTTATGGGTACGGTCAACCTGCTGGAATGCGTGCGGCTGGCCCGGCAGCAGGGCAGAGCGCCCCGCTCGGTGCTGAACGTCACCACCGACAAGGTCTACCATAACAACGAGTGGGCCTGGGGCTACCGCGAGAACGAGCCGCTGGACGGTTTCGACCCCTACTCCAACAGCAAGAGCTGCTCGGAGTTGGCGACGCACTCCTACATCAACAGCTTTTTTGCCGATAAGACCGTGGCCGTCTCGACGGCCCGCGCGGGCAATGTCATCGGCGGCGGCGACTTTGCCAATGACCGCATCATCCCCGACTGCGTCCGCGCCATGGCCGCGGGCCGTAAGATCGGCGTGCGCAACCCCTACTCGACCCGCCCGTACCAGCATGTGCTGGAGCCGCTGGCGGCCTACCTGCTGATCGCCCAGCGCCAGTACGAGGACAGCCGCTTTGCGGGCTACTATAATGTAGGCCCCGACGACTGCGACTGCGTCACCACCGGCACGCTGGTGGATCTGTTCTGCCGGGCCTGGGGCGGCGACGCCGCCTGGGAGAATCAGGCCGAGGCCAATGCCCCGCACGAGGCCAACTTCCTGAAGCTGGACTGCAGCAAGCTGAAAACGACCTTCGGCTGGACGCCGCGCTGGCACATGGCCGAGTGCATGGAAAAGACCGTCGCCTTCAGCAAGATCTGGCTTGCCAACGGCGACGTCCCGGCGGAGATGGAAAAGGAAATTAACAGCTTCTTGGAGGGGCAGAAATGACAAAGGAACAGAGGAGTATAACAAGCGCTTTTGTCATTTCGGTTTTGGTAGGTGGAGCCTATCTGGTTTCCTGGCTGGCGCATGTATGGGGTGGTCAGCCGTGGCCCATCGGCAGCAACATGGTCAACTATGCCGTAGTTCTAGTACTGTTCGGCGTTTCGCTTTTGCTGTTCGGCAACCTTTTTGCCCGCATTCTGCCGCAAGAACGTGGCTTTGTGCGGGCTTGTGACGCGCGTCTGCAGGGTCGCGGCGCGGCAGCGGCCCTTGTGGTATCTGCGCTGGTGACAGCCGCCTACCTTATTTATTACGCGAACATTGGGGTGTCCAAGGAATTTGCGGGGCCTTCCTATTCGCCGTCCTCCCTGATGGCGCCGCAGATGGTGCCGCTGTATTACCTGCTTACGGTGCTGTTTTTTGTGGAGGCAATCTATCTGCTGCTGACGGGTAAGGACTGCCCGCAGTGGATGACCTGGGGCGGCTACGGCCTTTCGGCAGTGATGTACTTCTTGGGCGTATGGATCGTCAATACGTTTGAGGGAGACCCGTACCACGGTGAGGCGTATTTGGAAAGCATCTACAACGTGGCTGACGGCATCCCCTATGAGGAGTTGACGACAGGCATCTACGGCCACTACGGGCTGTTCTTCCTGCTGCCGATGAAGATCTTCGGTGCAAAGGCTGTTGTTATTCAATTCCTGATCGCGCTGGTCGGCGTTGTGACGGATCTGGCCATGCTGTACTGCATCCATCACCTGATAAAAAAGAACTGGGTACGCCTGTTGATGGCACTGGTTGTGCCGGTCATTCCGTTTGCATACAGACGGACGAATTACTGGCAGCTGCAGCCTCACCGTTTGGTATTCCCGATGTTGCTGGCGGCCTATATGCTGTTCTGTTTGCGGAAAAAGCAGTCGAAAAAAACGGCTCGGTTCTGGGGCGGCTGGCTTCTGTGCATGCTGGCAGTGCTGTGGAGCACCGAGAGTGGTCTGTTCTGTATCATCGGCTGGTGCGCGGGCTGCATCGTCCGCTGGTGGCAGCAGGAGCCATGGTACGCCCGCAGCCAGTGGAAGCGCTACGGCGCGTTGCTGCTGGGCGCTGTGCTGGCAGTGCTGGGGGCCATTGGCCTGACAAATTTGTATAACCTGGCCTGCGGCGGAGCACCGATCTTCAAGGTGTTTTTCTACCCGCTGTACAGCAGCAATTATATGGATGGCTCCATCGGCTACCCGCTCGAGCTGGGCGTGCGCCCGTGGGTGTTTGTGCTGCTGCTTATGCTGGCCGTGCTGGCATGGTCGCTGTTTCAGACAACCGCTATCGGAAGAATAGCCAAAACGGAGAACATTGCCCCATTTGCGGCCTGCCTGTCGGTACTGGGGCTGGTATCGTTCAGTTACTATGCAAACCGCTCCGCCTGGATGAATCTGGAGATCTGCCTGCCGGAGGCACTGCTTTGCCTGTGCTTCCCGCTGCAGGCGCTGACGGACGGGGAGGGGCTACGCAAGAAGCTGGGCGGCCTGTACTGCACGGCGGCACAGTCTGTGGGACTGGCCGTGCTGCTGGTGCTCTGCGTGCTTACGGCACAGCTGCCCGGCGGCGTGATGAATACAGTGATCCTGCAGGAGCGCGGTGCGTTCAGCACCCGCGGCATCTATGCGGAGGTGGAGAATTTCTCTGCCAATATACCGGACAACACCTTTGCGGTTGGCCGCGATGTGGGAATCATCTACCATGCAGCAGGCTGGGACAACTACGGACATTATGTGGATGCTGCGGATTACGGCGTGGCAGATACCGAAAAATTACTCCCTCATATTCTGGCAGAGTTGAAGGCCCAGCCGAGCTTTGTCGTGGATGACATACTGGTGGTCTATCTGGGGCAGAATGGCTACACGCCCGACATGCTCGGATACCAGCTGCAGACGACCTTCACATCGGCTGGCGGCACGAACCCAATTACTTATTACTACTACGAAAAGCAATAAAAAAGGAGAGCAAAACCTATGGCATGGAAGAATGAGGCAGAAGCCCGCGAGCAGATCAAGGCAATGGTCGCCGAGTATTATCACGACTTCAAGGAGAAAAAGACCCCCTATCAGGAGGGGGATCGCATCACCTACGCAGCCCGCGTCTTTGACGAGAAGGAGATGTGCGCTCTGACCGATGCCACACTGGACTTCTGGCTGACAACAGGCCGCTTTGCCGACCGGTTCGAAAAGGAGTTCGCTAAGTGGATCGGCGTTAAGTTTGCCCATCTGGTCAACAGCGGTTCCTCCGCCAACCTGATCGCCTTCATGGCGCTGACCGCCCCCGAGCTGGGTGACCGCCAGATCAGGAAGGGCGACGAGATCATCACCGTGGCCTGCGGCTTCCCCACCACCGTGACCCCGGCCATTCAGTACGGCGCGGTGCCCGTGTTTGTGGATGTGACCGTGCCCCAGTACAACATCGACGTCACCAAGCTCGAGGCCGCCCTCTCCCCCAAGACGAAGGCTGTCATGATCGCCCACACGCTGGGCAACCCGTTTGACCTGTCCGCCGTCAAGGCGTTCTGTGACGCCCACAACCTGTGGCTGGTCGAGGACAACTGCGACGCGCTGGGCACCCAGTACACCATCAACGGCGAGACACGCTTTACCGGCACCTGGGGCGACATCGGCACGTCCAGCTTCTACCCGCCGCACCACATGACGATGGGCGAGGGCGGCTGCGTCTACACCAACAACCCGCTGCTGAACCGCCTGATCCTCTCCTTCCGCGACTGGGGCCGCGACTGCATCTGCCCCTCCGGCCAGGATAACTTCTGCGGCCACCGCTTTGACGGCCAGTTCGGCGAGCTGCCCAAGGGCTACGACCACAAGTACGTCTACAGCCGCTTTGGCTATAACCTCAAGGTCACCGACATGCAGGCCGCCATCGGCTGCGAGCAGCTGAAGAAGTTCCCCACCTTCATCGAGCGCCGCCGCCACAACTGGGACCGCCTGCGCGCCGCGCTGGAGCCCGCCGCCGACAAGCTGATCCTGCCGGAGCCGGCTGCCAACAGCCGCCCGTCCTGGTTCGGCTTCCTGATCTCCGTCAAGCCGGAGAGCGGCCTGGACCGCAACGCCGTGACCCGCTATGTGGAGAGCCACAACGTGCAGACCCGTCTGCTGTTCAGCGGCAACCTCATCAAGCACCCCTGCTTTGACCAGATCCGCGGCACCGATGCCTACCGCGTGGCGGGCGAGCTGACCAACACCGACTTTATCATGAACAATACTTTCTGGGTCGGCGTTTACCCCGGCATGACCGACGAGATGATCGACTACATGGCCAAGACAATTATCGAGGCTGTGAATCAGTAAGACGGAAAGGCCGAACCATAGGACAAAAAGCAAAGCCGTGCTGCGCGGAAGCATCAAGGCCGACTTTGCTTTTTGATTGTTTATAAGAAAATAAAAGGAATGGACCCATGCAGAAATTGTTAGCCCTGTTGGGCGCGAAAAGCAAAGAGGAATTTTTGGCGCTGCTTGCCCAGTTTATCAAGTTTGGCCTTGTAGGCGTGAGCAACACGGCGGTATCCATGGCGGTATACTATATCTTTTTGTGGATCGACCCGGGCCTGTACATGGTAGGCAGCATATTGGGCACGATTTTGAGCATTGCCAATGCCTTTTTTTGGAACGATAAGTTTGTGTTTACCGGAAATGCAAACGACTGGCGCAGCAAGCTGAAGCGGTTGGGCAAGACCTATGTCAGCTACGGCGGTACATCGATCCTTTCCAATGTTTTGCTTTGGATAGAGGTTACCTTCTTCGGCGTGAGCAAAACGATTGCACCGATTGTGAATTTGCTGGTTACGATTCCGCTGAATTTCATTATCAATAAGCTGTGGACATTTAAGGAGATCTGAATCAATGATATTAGGAAAGAAAAGGCTGGCGGTAAGGTGGTTCAGTATTTGCTTGATTGTTCTTGCAACGGTGGCACTTGCCTATTTGGCAATATCCAATGGGCAGGCAATCCAATACATGACATGGACATACGACACGGCAGGAATTTATCCGGATTTGTTCGAGTCGATCCGTGATGCGGCAGATTTACATCCATATGAGGGAAGATCGATCTATCCACCGCTGACATATCTGATATTGTGGATCTTTTCAAAAATGGTTCCGGGAGATTACAGTGCAGGCTTCGCATTTGGCGAAGCATCTGTAACGCCGAATGGGGTTCTTGTCGGGACGATGTTCTTTCTAGTGTCAACAGGCGTTGTCTGTGCCATGGCAGCAAACAAGTTGTCATTGAAAGGCATTGATGTAGTACTTTACAGTGTGGCCTTTGTATCTTCTCCGGCGTATGTATTTATGCTGGAACGCGGGAATATTGTCATTCTGTCATTACTTTTTCTGATGTTTTTTGTGTTCAATTACAACAGTGAAAATACGGTAATAAGAAATTTGGCATTGCTGTCGCTGGCAATTGCAACAGGTTTGAAGCTATATCCGGTGTTTTTTGGTCTTTTACTTTTGAACAAAAAGCATAAAGAGGATGCAGTAAAGGCTATTGTATACGGTGTGGCACTTTTTATCCTTCCATTTGCAGGTACGGGTGGGATTCAGAACATTGCCAAAATGCTTCAAAATATTACTGATATATCAGCGGATACGATCAATAATGCCAAAGGATTTGGATATGGCTTTAAGGTTAATATTTCCAATATCTGTCAAGCGTTTGGCGAAAAGATGAAAGTACAGTCTTCAACGACGGATTGGATTGCCGGAGTGTTGATGCTGATATTGCTATGCATGGTAATTTTTGTTGTTTTTATATCCCGGCAAGAATGGGAAAAAGCTTATGCACTGTGCATGGTCTTGACGCTTATTCCGACATTTTCTTGGATATATAACGAGATTTATTTATTGATACCCATTACATTACTTCTTTATGAAAGACCGGAACTTAAGAAAAACACGGTTTTGCCGCTTATACTAATGATGCTGATTATGGGGGAATTCCCATACATAAGTCTTTTTAATAGCCTTGAAGGATATCATAAAATCAGTCTTTCAACAATGCTGGGAAATGCATCGATGTGGGTATTGATGATTTATCTCGTTGCAGAAAATTTTGGAAAGTTGAAAATGTGGAGCAAAACCAAGGAAGGAATGTGAAGACTAATGCAGGGAGCTGTGCTGCCAAAAGCGCAGGAAATGCCAGTACCTAAAATAAGTACCATAAAAAATGTACTGTCGATTGGAATCTTCTTGGCGGTGGTATGTTATTCAGCAATTTATGCGAACAATACGTTCCCCATCAGTGAAGGGTGGAACGTTAATTATGTGGAGCTGATCTGGCACGGCAAGGTGCCGTACCGGGACTTCTACTATTATCTGCCCCCGCTGAATCTGCTGGTCGATGCAGTGCTGTGGAAGCTCTCGTTTGGGAGCCTCTTGCTGTATCGCCTCTGGTGGCTGTTGCAGCGCGCTGCCATTTTTACGCTGCTGTTCCGGCTGATCTCGCGCTATATCAATGTGGTCAGCACGTTTGTGGCGTGTCTGTTTTCGGTCATGCTCTGCGCGTCGTCTGTCTATGACCTGCTGGGCGACTATAACCAAACGGTTGCTCTTCTTTCGATTCTGCTTCTGTATTGCGTCATCGGCTTTCAGGAGGCGGACACAAGCAAGCAGAGGTACACCAAAATTTTTGGGGCCGGCTTTATGCTGGGATTGGTTTTTCTGAATAAGCAGACGATTTTTCTGGCGTCGGGCATCGTGTATTTTGCAGCGCTGGCGTTTTACTGCATCCGCAAAAAGGATGCTCGCTTTGGCTGGTACTGCCTTTTTGTAGTCGCGGGTGCGGTGATTCCGCTGGCCGTGGCCGCGGCCTATCTGCTGGCGAACGGTGCATTCTTCCCATTTGTGGAGCAGGTGTTCATGCACACGGGCGGCAAGGGCAGCATCTTTACAATTCTGTTTGGCGGTCTTTCCATGGCCCTGCTCAAGGTGCAGAACTGGCTGATCGCTGTGGCCGCGGTGCTGCTTGCAGTAAATACGGGCGTGTCAGCGTCCCGGGAAAAGGCGCTCCGCGCCCAGTCGCTGCTGTTCCCGCTGCTGTTGCTCCTGCTCTATGTCAATTTTGAGAAGGAGATTTCCTCCTTCCTGGAGCTGCTGGGCAAGAGTCCGGAGATGCAGGCAATTCTGCTGATCGACGCGGTGCTGACGGCGTTGCTGTTATATCTCTGCGTAAAGCGCAAGGTCCGCGGCAGCCGCGTGATGCTCCCGGCGGGCAGCATCCTTCTGCTGCTGTTTACGTGGGCGGCGACCTTTGTTTTTTGCGGCGGGGCAAACTCCGGCAACAGTGACTTCCTGCATGATCTCTACCGCGGCACAGACGTTTGGCAGGCGGTACAGGGGAAGTTCTACGTTGTGGTTCTGCTGTTGACAATTTTGCAGTTGGTCCGCTATGGTGCAAGGGTTGGCAGTCAGGGAGAGAACAGTCAGGCAGAGGGAATGTTCTGGCTGTTCTGTGCGGCGCTGGCTACGATGTACTCCGGTATTATGTCGTCCGGCACCAGCAGCATCCCGTACTTCTGCACGATGGTCGCAGTCCCGGCGGTGCTGGCAACGGTGCTTTCCTTCTGCGGTGTGGATGCCTGGATTGAGCTGGCTGTCCGGGGCATTGCCATCGTTGGTTGTATTGTACTGTCGATCACCTGCATGGCGCAGAAGGTTATCTGCTCCTATGCGTGGTGGGGTACTGAAGAAAAACCCCGAAATTACAAGACGTACAGCACGGACATCCCGGCACTGAAGGGCTTCAAATTTTCCAAAGAGGACAAGGAGATGTTTGAAGGCATCACGCAGCTGATCGAGGAAAACACGACGGAGGATTCCGTCATCTTCGGTTACCCCTACGTCAAAATTTTCAATATTTTGACGGACAACTACAATATGAACACATTCGTCCCAGTTCTGTTCTACGACGTGGTGGATGATAAGTACGTGCAGGAGGAAAAGGCGCTGCTGGAGGAAAATCTGCCGGATATTGTGGTCTGGAAGGACATCCCGGACTGCAAGGAGGTCCATGAGCGGGAGTTCCGCGACGGAAAGCCATTGGAGCAGCGCAAGATCGAGGACATGTTTGCCGAACTGCTGCCGACGCAGTATGAGCAGCTTGGAGAGTTCGACGACGTGACCGTGTATAAGCTGCGGGACAAGGCCAGCCAGATTGAATTTGCATTGGACGGCGAGGGAACCTATGAGAACCCGTATCGCATTGAGAACGCCGCAGACCTGCTGCATTTTGCAGAGCTTGTCAGCGATGGCATGACCTTTAAGGGCCAGTACGTCGAGCAGACTGCTGATATTGATTTGGATGGGCGGAATATGCAGCCTATCGGTGATGCGGAGAATGAGCACTGTTTCTATGGCGTGTACAACGGTGCCGGGCATGTCATCCGCAACCTGAATCTGAAGCAGAGTAACAGCGAAAACGTGGGCCTGTTCAGCTGCCTGGGCGGTCAGGTGTACAACTTGGGCCTTGAGGGCGGCACTATCCGCGGCAAATATGCCGGTGTGATTGCGGGCGGCTCTGTGGGCAAGGAGGCAAGGATCGTGAACTGCTACACGGATGTAGCCGTTACGGCCACCCGCGCGGGCGGTATTGCAAACGACTTCGATGGCCGAATCTTCAATTGTGTCAGCGTGGGAACGCTGACGGGCCAGCAGAGTGCTGCGGCCATCAGCGGCAGCGAGAATGCCTGGGAAGAAGAAATCTACCAGCTACAGGGCAGCGGAAAGAGCGCCTTTGAGACGCCGTCCCAGCAGGGGCAGGACATTGCCTACGGTGATGCGGAGGCCATCAACGGTGACTATCTGGTCAGACAGCTTTCCGACAATGCCAAAGAGGAAAACAAAAAAAATCGAGATGAAGATGAAGTGACCCACCTGCTCACATGGCAGAAGGGTAACGATGGGCATCCGGTTTTCAAGAAAACAAAGTAAGAAGGAGCAACCCAATGAAACAGCGTTTAGCGGATTATGTGGCGGACTTTCTGGCGGCGCGCGGTGTGACGGATGTTTTCTCCGTCGTGGGCGGCGGCGCTATGCACCTGAACGATGCGCTGGGCCATAACCCCCGGCTGCATGTGACCTACAACCACCATGAGCAGGCCTGCGCCATTGCGGCGGAAGCCTACGCCCGGCTGGAAAATAAAATCGCGGCGGTCTGCGTGACCACCGGCCCCGGCGGCACCAACGCGCTGACCGGTGTCGTGGGCGGCTGGCTGGACTCCATCCCCATGTTCATCGTCTCCGGCCAGGTGCGCTATGACACCACGGCCCGGTATGCCTTGCAGTACACCGGTACGCCGCTGCGCGCCATGGGCGACCAGGAGTACGACATCACCAAGTCCGTCCAGTACATGACGAAGTTCGCCGCCATGCTGGAGGACCCCAAGGACATCCGCTACCTGCTGGAAAAGGCGTGGCATCTGGCTACAACGGGCCGCCCCGGCCCGGTCTGGCTGGACATCCCGGTCAACTTCCAGGGCGGCTACATCGAGACTGACGAGCTGCGCGGCTACGACCCCGCCGAGGATGACGCCCAGCTGCCCCCGCCGGTGGACGACGCCACGATTCGGACGATTCTGGAAAAAATCAAGAACGCCAAACGACCCGTGTTCCACGCGGGCTATGGCATCCGCCTGTCCGGCGGGTATGCGGCGTTCCGCTCCGTGGCGGAAAAGCTCAACATCCCCATCGTCACCTACTGGAACGCCGTGGACCTCATCGAGGATGACAATCCGCTGTACTGTGGGCGCGCCGGCAACATGGGTGACCGCCCGGGCAACTGGGCTATCCAAAACGCAGACTTGATTCTGGCCGTAGGCACGCGGATTTCTATCCGCCAGGTCGGCTACAACTGGAAGACCTGGGCCCGCGCGGCAGAGGTCATCATGGTGGACATTGACCAGGCCGAGCTGAAAAAGCCGACCCTGCACGTCGAAATGCCAGTCTGGGCTGACGCGAAGGACTTTTTGACCAAGCTGGATAAGGTCGCCGCGGCCCCCGTGAACGCGGGCGGCGAGTGGCTGGCCACCTGCCAGCGCTGGAAACGCGACTACCCCGCCGTGTTGCCCCGCCAGTGGGAGGAAAACGGCGAGACCGCCAACGTCTACGCCTTTGTGCGCTATTTAAGCAGTCGCCTGCCGGAGAACAGCCTGACCGCGGTCTCCAACGGTGCGTGCTGTGTCGTCGGTAACCAGGCGTATGTCATCCAGAAGGGCAGCCGGATGGCAAACAACAGCGCCATTGCCAGCATGGGCTACGGTCTGCCCGCAGCCATTGGCACCTGCATCGGCGGCGGACGCCGCCAGACGATCTGCCTTGAGGGCGACGGCTCCATCATGATGAACCTGCAGGAACTGCAGACCATCCTGACGAACAAGCTGCCTATCAAAATCTTCCTCATCAACAACAACGGTTACCACTCTATCCGCCTGACGCAGAACAACCTTTTCAAGGAGCACTGCAAGGTCGGCATCGGCCCCGAGAGCGGCGACCTGTCCTTCCCGGAGTTTGAAAAGATTGCAAGGGCGTTTGGCTACCCCTACTACAGCGCCCACAGCAACGCCGAGATGAAGCAGGCCGTGGACACGGTGCTGGCACTGGACGGCCCGGCTTTCTGCGAGATTTTCACCGACACCAAGCAGGTCTGGGAGCCCAAGAGCAGCACCAAGCGCCTGCCCGACGGCACGCTGGTCAGCCCCCCGTTGGAGGACCTGGCCCCCTTCCTGCCGCGTGAGGAGCTGGAAAAGCAGATGTTCATCCCGCTGATGCCGGAAGTGTAAGGGAGTGCGTGATTCAAAAATGGCAAGCATTCAAAGACAAATCCACACCGCCATCATCACCGGTCCTACGGGGGCAATCGGGATGGCGCTGTGTGCAAAGCTGCTGGCGGAGGGCGTGACGGTTTACGCGGTCACCCACCCGGGCAGTGCGCGGGCGGCGCTGCTGCCGCAGGACGCGCGGCTGCATGTGGTGCCCTGCGATGCGGCGGAGCTGGCCGCGCTGCCGGAGCTGATCCCGGAAAAGGCCGATGCGTTCTTCCACTTTGCGTGGGCGCATACGATCGGGCCGGGCCGCAACGACATGCCGGCGCAGATCGAGAACATCCGCTACACCATTGCGGCCTGCCGCGCCGCGGCGCAGCTGGGCTGCCAGGTCTTTATCGGGGCTGGCAGCCAGGCCGAGTATGGCCGCGTGGAGGGCGTGCTGACCGCGCAGACCCCCTGCTTCCCGGAGAACGGCTACGGCATGGCCAAGCTGTGCGCCGGCCAGATGAGCCGCGTCGAGTGCCAGACGCTGGGCGTGGCCCACATCTGGACGCGCATTTTGAGCGTCTACGGCCCGCACGACGGTCCGGCCACGATGATCAGCGGAACCATCCGTAAGCTGCTGCACGGCGAGAAGCCCGCTCTGACCGCGGGCATCCAGCAGTGGGACTACCTGTACGCCGCCGACGCGGCAGCTGCGTTCTACGCGCTGGCCGTCAGCGGACAGGACGGCAGGGTCTACCCGCTGGGCAGCGGCACGGCCCGCCCGCTGAAGGACTACATCGAGGCGCTGCGCGACGCCATCGACCCGGCGCTGCCGCTGGGCTTGGGGGAGGTCCCCTACGGCCCGCTGCAGGTCATGCACCTGCAGGCGGACACGTCGGCCTTACAGGAGGACACCGGCTGGCGGCCCGCGACCCCGTTTGAAGAAGGAATCCGCGAAACCATTGAGTGGGTAAGGAAAGAGACAAAATGAGTGAGAAAAAGACGATTTCGGTAATGATCCCCTGCTACAACGAGGAGCAGAACGCCCGCCCCATCTATGAGGCTGTGCGCGATGAGCTGGTCAAGAGCTGCCCGAACTACGACTATGAGATTTTGTTCATCGACAATAAGAGCGAGGACGGCACCCGTGCCATCATCCGGCAGATCTGCGCCGAGGACAAGCACGTCAAGGCCATCTTCAACGTCAAGAACTTCGGCCAGTTCAACAGCCCGTACTACGGCATGATCCACACCTCCGGCGATTGCACGATCACGATGTGCGCCGACTTCCAGGACCCTGTGGAGATGATTCCCAGGTTTGTGGCCGAGTGGGAGAAGGGCTACAAAATCGTCATTGGCCGCAAGACCCAGAGCAAGGAAAACCCGGTCATGTACTGGCTGCGCGGCTGCTACTACAAGCTCATCAAGAAGATGAGCAGCTGCGAGCAGATCGAGCAGTTCACCGGCTTTGGCCTGTACGACAAGAGCTTTATCCAGACGCTGCGCAACCTGAAGGACCCGACACCCTTCATCCGCGGCATTGTGGCCGAGCTGGGCCCCGAGCGCAAGGAAATCGAGTACACCCAGCCCCAGCGCCGCGCGGGCAAGACCCACAACAACTGGTACAGCCTGTACGACGCCGCCATGCTGAGCTTTACCAGCTACACCAAGGCCGGTATGCGCATTGCAACGTTCGCGGGCTTTCTGGTGGCGGGGTTGAGCTTTCTGGTCGGCCTGTTCTATCTGATTGCCAAGCTGCTGTTCTGGCAGAGCTTCCGCGCCGGGTACGCGCCGACGATGATCGCCATCTTCTTTATGGGCGGTATTCAGCTGGCGTTCCTGGGCTTTTTGGGTGAGTACGTCATGGCTATGAACACCCGCATCATGAACCGCCCGCTCGTTGTGGAAGAGGAACGCCTCAACTTTGGGCCGGATGACCAGTGACCGGCATGAAGCAGGAGTTTGGGTATTTCCTGAAAAACGCGAAATTCCGCGCGGCGCTGGGGCTGACCCTGCTGCTCAGCTACGGCTATGCCATCGCCACGACACGGGTCAGCATTGACTCGCTGGAAGGGGACCGCTACATCGGCACGGGCGGCGTCATGCTGTCCACCGGACGGTTCGGTATGAACCTCTGGGCCGCGGTGCTGGGCTACGGCAGGGCCGAGCCGAGCTATGCCTTTGGCATTGACCTGCTGGCGGCGCTGCTGCTGGCGCTGGCGGCGGTGAGCTTCTGTGCGCTGCTGCGCAAGGCCGCGCAGGACCGCATCAGCATGTTCGGCTATGGGCTGTTTGCCTGCCTGTTTGTCTCCTACCCGCTGATGAACGAAATTTGGGAGTACAGCGGCGCGAATGTCTGCGTCTGCGGCGGCTATTTGCTGGACGCCGCTGCGTTGAATCTGCTGTGGGACGCGCGCCAGCCCGGCGTGCCGTGGCGCGGCAGGGCTCTGCACATGGGCGCGGCGGCGCTCTGCCTGATGGTGGTCTGCTCGTCCTATGAGTCACTGGCGGCGGTGTATGTGCTGGCTGTCTTTGCGCTTTTAACGCTGGAGCAGCTGCTGGCCGCCGAGCGCCCGCGGCTTGCGGCGGTCCTGACCGAGGGACTGTGGTACGCGGCGGCGCTGGTCGGCGGGCTCTGCCTGCGCGTGCTGGTGACGTCGGGCATCCATCTTGTGCTGCCGCAGGCTGCGGCCAACGGCGCCACCGAAATTTTGTGGGCGTTCTACCCATTTGTCTATCTTGCAAAGCTGCTTGTCAAGAGCATTCTGATTAACTACGCACTGCGCGGCTGTTTCTACCTGCCCATTGCTGAATTGGCGGTGGCGGTGCCGGTGTTTGTCGCTCTGGTCATCGTGCTGGCGGTGCGCAAAAAGCGGCCTTTGCTGCTGCTCACCGGTGCGGGAATGCTGCTCTCACTGGTGCTGCTGTCGTTTGTGCAGGGGCGGTACTCGCCCTACCGCACCTGCCAGGTGTTTGCGCTGTTTGTGGCGCTGGCGGGGCTGGCCGTGTATGAGCTGCTGCGCCGCGCTGCGGCCCGGCGGGCTGTGCTGCTGGGCAGCGTGCAGCTGCTGGCGGTGCTGCTCTGTCTGCACCAGGCCATGTACCTGAACCATCTGCTGGCCGTCGATTACCAGCGTTCCGAGCAGGAAGCCGCCGTGGTGCGCACTCTGGGCACCGAGCTTGTGCGCGACTACGGCACCGACAAGCCCGTAGTGCTGGTGGGCCGTTACACGCTGGGGGAGAATATCACCCGGTACACGACGGCTGACCCGATGCAGCACCCGCTGTACCGCTTTTTCCGTGAGCACACGAGCTGGGAGAGCGGCGACACCGTCAAGTACGTCGAGACCAACTGCAACTCGGTGCTGAACTGGTCGATCACGGCCTTCTCCGAGGTGGACGACGTCTACGGCCAGGCAGCGGAGCACCTGTTCCGCTACTATGGCTTTGCTTTGGACATGACCCACAGCGCTGCCCTGCATGAGCAGGCGCAGACCTACGCCGACGCCCACGACCTGCCGGGATACCCCCGGACGGGGGCGATTGTCGATTGCGGGGACTATGTGCTGGTAAATCTGCAATAAGAATACCGCGGAAAAGTTTGCACTTCTCCGCGGTTTTTGCTTTCTTTCTGTATTTTGCCGATGTTTTCAGCCGGTCACGGTCTCAAAGGGCTTCGTCAGGTGCCCGTTCGTGTCGGCCTCGCAGGCGCGGCGGGCCTACTTCAAATACTCCACCAAAAACGCCACTGTCGTCTCCCGCAGCGCTTTGTCCAGCGCGGCGGCGGTGGCGGCGTCCTCGGATAGATAGTTGTGGTTCCCCTCGGCAAACGGCTCCAGTACGACCCTGCCGTCGGGCAGGCTCTCGACGGCGGCTATCGTCTCGGCCTGGGTCGTGTCGCTCAAAATGCCCTCATGGCCGGTGTAGGTCAAAAGTGTCGGCAGGGCGCTCTCCCGCAGGGCGGCGTTCGGGTCGGAATCGCGCATCTCGGTGAACAGCGTTCCGCTGACATCGACGCCCCAGGTGCTGATGCTGCCGCTCGCCTCGGCCTCAGCGGCCAGCGCTTCCACGGCGGAAAAGTCGTCGATGTTCAAAAACTCCATGCCGCGCAGGCCCGCGCCGTTGGCGGGGCTCCACAGCGCCAGCGCCGTGATGCCGCCCCTGCGCTGCGGGTAGAGGCTGGCCAGCCGTCCGCCCATGCTGTGCCCCACCAGCGCTGTGCGGCCCGTGCCGTAGGTCTGCTGCATGTAGGTGATAGCGCTCTCGACGTCGTCGGTCATGTTGGACAGCGTGTAGGCCGTGAACGGCTCGGTGCTGTTGCCGCAGCCGGGAAAATCCAGCCGCACCGTCGCAATGCCCTGGGCGGCCAGATCGGCGGCCAGCGGCGCAAAGTGGCCGTCGCCGCTGCGGCTGCCGGTAAAGCCGTGACAGAGCACGACGAGCGGCAGCTCCTCCCCGCGGGCCAGCTTGCCGGGCAGCTGTACCGTGGCGTAAATGTCCCCGCGCGTGCCGGGTATGGTGACGTCCTGCGCTTTCGGTGCGGGCGTCAGCAGAAAGAGCGATGCCGCCACGCAGAGCGCCAGCGCGGCAATGCAGCCTGCAAGGGTATAAAAAGCGCGTTTAGGCGTTTGTTTGTGCATAGAATTACCTCCGTAATGCCTCTATTAAAACCTATGCGGGGCAAAAAGTCAAGACGCACAGAATACACACAAAAAAACAGGTGACAAACCCGGGGCGGATGTGGTATACTAAAGATTACAAATTGGTTAAAAAGTCGGACCCGGGGCGCAGGCGCAGCCTTGCCCCGGCTTTTGTCCTGTTTTACCGGAGGTGCTTGACTACGAATTCTATAGCGAACCGTATCCCCCGCCTGCTGGCTATGCTGTTTGTGCTGCTGGGGCTGTTCTGCGCGGCGGCACTGCCCGCCCATGCGGAGGACTACGACACGGTGCTGGACCGCCTGTCCCGCCTGCAGGCGCTGGCGCGAGAGTACTCGGCCGGTCAGGCCGACACGCCCGACCCGATCGAGCTGACGCTGGCCTACACCCGCACGGGGGAGTACAACTCCACGATCTGGCAGCTGACCGCCGGTGTGCGCGACGCCGGGTTTGAGAGCTACGTCAACAGCAGTGACCCCGAGCTTGCGTCGCTGCAGAATGTGAACACCGTCGTCCTGCCCAACGGAGAGAGCATCGACTTTGGGCACCTGCTGGCGTCGATGAACCTTGTCTACAACGGTATACCCATCACGGGCAGCTGGGGCGGCGACTGTGAGGAGCTGGCCAGGCAGTATTACGGCCAGGCCGACGATGCTGCGGGCTACGCCGAGGCGATGCGCGCTTCCTTTAATATGGACGATGACGGCACTCTGAGCCGCTTCAGCAACGGGGACCTGCGGGCGGACCTCGACTCCGTCGTCGTCGGCTCCAAGGTGACAAAGGACACCGACCTGGCCGAGGCGCTGCGCAGCTACTACGCGAATCTGACCGAGTATGACCGCGTCAAGGAGTTCATCTCACTGAGCTTCGGCACGGTGGATACCTCGAGCACGGCCTTTGCGGACGCCGTGTACAGCGCTCTGCTGGAGGATTCCGGTATGCAGCTGCTGTTCTACATGAACGGTATGTGGACCGTCAAGGGCTGGCAGATCAAGGACGACTACGCCCCCGCCGTGCGCGGCGCAACAGACCTGTTTGCCGAGTACCTGGCCAACGCGGTCAACCACGAGAAGATCAAGAGCGAGACGAATGACCGTCTGGTTGCCATGGGCGGGCAGGCACTGGCCGACGCGCTGGAGGCGTTGGGCGACACCGACGCCGCCCAGGCCGCACTGACCGCCGCCGAGGAGATGGCCAATAACGCCCAATCGACGGTTTCCTCCGGCTCGGATGTGGTCTCCGCCGCGCGGGAGAATTTGCAGACAAACTTTAACGTGAAGGTATTCCAGCTGATTTTGCTGATTGCGGCAGGGCTGGCAGCGTTCATGCTGGTGTTCAGCATGGTGATGTTTGTGGTGCACCGAAAAGAAAATTGAGTTTGGACTGCGTGCCGCTCTCTTGTGGGAAAGAGAGCGGCACGCTTTTTTGGTTGGGCGCGGGGCAGGCGGGCAGACCGCTTTTTCTGTTCACACCCCGTTCACATTCCGTATATTCACCCCGAGTTATCCACGGCGTATAACGGTTATCCACCGTGGAAATGTTGAAAACTCCGTGGAAAGCGTGGAAAACTCTGCCGCCCGGACCCGTTCAAAAGCGGAAAACTGGGAAAATCTACGTAGAAAAAACGTTTATTTTCCACATTTTCCACGGCGGCGCTGTTGAAAACTGTGGAAAGTCGGGGAAAACGCGAATTGCACTTTTTGCAACACAAAATACACATTTTGTAAATAAGGGCTTGCGCTCGCCGCGCGACAGCGCTATAATAAACCTAACCATCACCCGCACTGCTGTGCGGCGGTGCGCTTGAGTATAAAAGGGAGAGTGTGAAATTATGTTGGACATTAAAATCACCAAAACGACCCATCCGAAGGAAAAGCCGCAGGACGAGTCGAAGCTCGGCTTCGGCAAGCAGTTCAGCGACCACATGTTCCTGATGGACTATACCGCGGGCGAGGGCTGGCATGATGCCCGCATCGTCCCCTATGGCCCGTGGGAGATGGACCCGGCTACCACCGTGTTCCACTACGCACAGGAAATTTTTGAGGGCATGAAGGCCTACCGCACCGCGGACGGCAAGATCCAGCTGTTCCGCCCTGACTGCAACGCGAACCGTTTCAACGATTCCGCGGACCGTCTCGGCATGCCCCCCATCCCGCCGGAGGACTTCGTGCAGGCTGTCAAGGCGCTGGTCGATGTGGACCGCGACTGGGTGCCCCACTCCGACGGTGCGTCCCTGTACATCCGCCCGTTCTGCATCGCTACCGATGTGGGCCTGGGCGTTCATGCCGCCAAGCATTACCGCTTTGCCATCATCTGCGCGCCCTCCGGTGCCTACTACGCCGAGGGCCTCGACCCCGTCCGCATCTATGTTGAGGATGAGTACATCCGCGCCGCCCCGGGCCTGACCGGCTTTACGAAGTGCGGCGGCAACTACGCCGCGTCCATCAAGGCCGGCGAGCTGGCCGAGGAGCGCGGCTTCTCCCAGGTGCTGTGGCTGGACGGCGTTGAGAAGAAGTACGTCGAGGAAGTCGGCTCCATGAACATCATGTTCAAGATCGACGGCGAGATCTACACCGCCCCCTGCGTGGGCACCGTTCTGCCCGGCGTCACCCGCCGCTCCATCATCGAGCTGCTGAAGGACTGGGGCTACAAGGTGCATGAGGAGCGCGTTGCCATTGCCGACATCATGAAGGCTGCCGACGAGGGCAAGCTGGAGGAAGTCTTTGGCACCGGCACGGCTGCCGTTGTCTCCCCTGTCAAGGAGCTGGATTGGGAGGGCAAGGTTGCCCACATCAGCGGCGGCCACATCGGCGAGCTGACCCAGAAGCTGTATGACACGCTGACCGGCATCCAGTGGGGCAAGCTGCCCGACACCAAGGGCTGGATCGTTCCTGTGGAATAAGCGGAGAAAACCCGCTTTTCCGGTCTGAAAACAGCATATTTCTTGCGCCCGGGGCTTTGAACGCTCCGGGCGCTATTTGTATGAATTATCCGTGAACAGTTGTGCAAACTATACAAAACAAGGTGGGGTAAATGTAGCATGTTGTACAAGTACGCATCTTGCAAATTCGACAAAAATAGTGTACTATAAGTACATCGAAAGCGAGAGCTTCCGAGCGACAGCTAAAGAGGAAGAATACCAGAGCGCCCTGCCGAATCCGTAGGGAGGGTATCACTTGTAGAGGGGTGGTTCCGTTCGCATTCAGGCGCCGGCGAGACGTTCTGTTTTTCTCCTTCTTTTTAAGAAAAAACGAGACGGGGCAGTGGCCGTCTCGTTTTTTTGTTTTTGTGGGGCTGAACGGGAGAGGCAGCCACCCGCGCACCCCTTTCGCCCGCAACTCATTCACGCCACCCCGTAGGGGCCGGGCATGCCCGGCCCGCAGGCTTGCCATTGTATCCCCTTTATCTTTTGCATCGTAGGGAGGGGTCTTGACCTCTCCGGGGGCGTCGGGGACGCCGCCCCCTACAACAATCCGCAGGGCTTCTCATTACCGCAAACGTCCGCGGCGGCCTGGGGGCAGGCCGCCCTACATCCCACTTTACCACATTCCGTGGGGCGGGCCTTCGCCCGCAACTCATTCACGCCACCCCGTAGGGGCCGGGCATGCCCGGCCCGCAGGCTTGCCATTGCATCCCCTTTATCTTTTGCATCGTAGGGAGGGGTCTTGACCCCTCCGGGGGCGTCGGGGACGCCGCCCCCTACATCCTTGGCCGCGAACTTTCCGCCAACCGTAGGGGGATTCATCTCTCCCGTTTCCTCGCCCGCATTTCCTTAACTTTCTTCTTTACATTCCCCGCAAAATACGCTACAATATAAATGTATATTTATAAAAACAAAGAGAAGGAGAGATCGCTTTGTTTACTATCATCAAACGGCGGGAGCTGAACCCCACCGTAACCGAACTTTGCATCCATGCGCCGCTCATTGCCAAGAAGGCAAAGGCCGGCCAGTTTATCATTGTCCGCGCAAAGGAGGACTCCGAGCGCATCCCCCTGACCATCGCCGGGTTTGACCGCGAAGCCGGCACCGTTTCTATCATTTTCCAGGTTGTCGGCGCAGGTACCATGCAGCTCAACTCCCTCAAAGAGGGCGAAGCTGTGCACGATTTTGTCGGACCCTTGGGCAAGGCCACCGAGATCGAGGGTCTGAAAAACGTCTGTGTCGTCGGCGGCGGCGTGGGCTGCGCCATTGCGCTGCCCATTGCCCAGGCACTGCACGAGCAGGGCACCAAGGTCACCGGCATCGTCGGTTTCCGCAACAAGGATCTGGTCATTCTGGAGGACGAGTTCCGCGCCTGCTGCGATGAGTTCATCATCATGACCGATGACGGCTCCTACGGCGAGAAGGGCGTTGTCACCGCCCCGCTGGAACAGAAGATCGTCGAGGGCGCCAACTTTGACGAGGTCATTACCATCGGACCCCTGATCATGATGAAATTTGTCGTCAAGACGACCAAGCCCCACAATGTCAAGACTGTTGTGTCGATGAACCCCATTATGGTCGACGGCACCGGTATGTGCGGCGGCTGCCGCCTGACCGTGGGCGGGCAGACCAAGTTTGCCTGCGTGGACGGTCCCGACTTTGACGGCTTTGAGGTCGATTTTGACGAGGCTATGCACCGCGGCACGATGTACAAGCCCTTTGAGGCCCACGCCCGCGAGGCCGAGTGCAATTTGCTGAAGCAGGAGGTGCAGTAATTATGCCGAACATGGACCCGAAAAAGTGCCCCATGCCCAGCCAGGAGCCGAACGTCCGCAACAAAAACTTTAAAGAGGTCGCCCTCGGCTACACCGAGGAGATGGCCGTGAACGAGGCCAAGCGCTGCCTGCAGTGCAAGAACCACCCCTGCCGCAGCGGCTGCCCCGTTGAAATTGATATTCCAGGATTCATCAAGCACGTCGCCGAGGGCGACTTTGAGGCCGCCTACAACGTGATTGCGCAGTCCAGCGCGCTGCCCGCCGTCTGCGGACGTGTCTGCCCGCAGGAGCACCAGTGCGAGGGCAAGTGCGTCCGCGGCATCAAGGGCGAGGCCGTCGGCATTGGCCGTCTCGAGCGCTTTGTTGCCGACTGGTACCGTAACAACGTACATACCAAGCCCACCGCCCCCGCGCCCAACGGCCACAAGGTCGCTGTCATCGGCGCAGGCCCGTCCGGCCTGACCGTCGCAGGCGACCTGGCCAAGCTCGGCTACAAGGTCACCGTCTACGAAGCCCTGCACGTTGCGGGCGGCGTGTTGATGTACGGCATCCCCGAGTTCCGTCTGCCCAAGGACATCGTCCAGCACGAGGTCGAGGGCCTGAAGGAGCTGGGCGTGGACATCGAGACCAACATGGTCATCGGCAAGGTGCTGACCATCGACGAGCTGATGAACGACTACGGCTTTGAGGCCGTCTATGTCGCGTCCGGTGCCGGTCTGCCCCGCTTTATGGGCATCCCCGGCGAGAGCCTGAACGGCGTCTACTCCGCCAACGAGTACCTGACCCGCGTGAACCTGATGAAGGCGTACAAGGAGGATTCCCGCACGCCCATCATGAAGAGCAAGTCCGTTGCCGTTGTCGGCGGCGGCAATGTCGCCATGGACGCTGCCCGCTGCGCCAAGCGTCTGGGTGCTGAGAATGTCTACATCGTCTACCGCCGCGGCATGGCCGAGCTGCCTGCCCGTAAAGAGGAGGTCGAGCACGCCGAGGAGGAGGGCATCGTCTTTAAGACGCTGACGAACCCGACGGAAGTGCTGGGTGACGAGAACGGCTGGGTCAAGGGTATGACCTGCGTTGAGATGGAACTGGGTGAACCGGACGCCTCCGGACGCCGCCGCCCCATCGTCAAGGAGGGCAGCGAGTTCGTTCTGAACGTTGACACGATGATCATGGCGCTGGGCACCAGCCCCAACCCGCTGATCCGCTCCACCACGCCGGGTCTGGACGCCGACAAGCACGGCTGCCTGATCACGAACGGCCCCGACGGCCTGACAAGCCGCCCGATGGTCTACGCCGGCGGCGATGCTGTCACCGGTGCCGCCACGGTTATTCTGGCCATGGGCGCCGGCAAAGAGGCTGCCCGCGCGATTGACGCGGCCATCAAGGCGAAGGAACAGTAAAAATTAAATTTCAGCCCCCGTGCCGCGAGGTGCGGGGCTGTTTTTGTTAAAAAGGCTTCCTCTCATCCGTCTGCGGGCGGGGCCGCAGACACCTTCCCCCAAGGGGGAAAAGGCACTCTTACCGAACAAAGGCGTCAACCATGTATCATCCTTTCTTCCAATTCGTTCTTCCGCGCCTCGGGCAGGTGGCGCTGGATGCTTTGCTGTACCTGAACTTTTTGCAGCTGCCGCCCTTACAGCTGGTGGCCCGGTGGCCGGTGCTGTATTACGGACTGCCGCTTGTGCTGATGGGCGTGCTGGCGTATATCAGCCGCGACCCGCTCGGGCTGGGCATCGTGTTTGCCGGACATCTTGTGACATTCTACTGCATCGGTACCGCCATCGGGCTGGCGCTGCGGCGCATCGGCGGCACACCGCTGACTGTTTGGCGTATTATATGGCTGGACGGCATAACGCCGTGGCTGTTGACGGGCCTTATCATGTGGTGGGGGCGGCGGCGTGCGCTGCGGCTCTGTACGACAAAATACAGCCTGACAACGCGGAAAAACCTGCCGAACGGCAGGCTGACCATCGTGCAGGTCAGTGATGTCCACCCGCGCGCCTGTGCGGCGATGGATCACACCCGTATCCCGGAGCTGAAAGCAAAAATCGAGGCGTGCCGTCCCGACCTGCTTGTGCTGACCGGCGATATTTTCGACGAGTTCACCGAGCCGGAGGAGCTGGACGCCTTCTGCAAGCTGTTTGGCGAGCTGGACGCGCCGCTGGGCAAGTATTACGTCCTCGGCAACCACGACCTGTTCCACCACTGGCGGGAGCCGAGCTTTGGCCGCGCGGATCTGGAGCGCGGGTTCGCCGCCGCGGGCGTGCGCATCCTGGAGGACACGTCCGTCCTGCTGCCCTGCGGTGTGCGCGTCGTGGGCCGCAAGGATTATCTGTACACGAACGGCAGCCGCTTCACGGCGGCGCAGCTTATGCCCGGCGGCCCCGACGACCACTACACGGTCTGGCTCGACCATGAGCCGCGGGACTTTAAGAACGCCGCCGCGGCGGGGGCGGACCTGATTTTGAGCGGCCACACCCACGGCGGGCAGGTCTGGCCTGCGGGTGCGGTGGGCATGGTTGCCAAAAATGAGCGCAACTACGGCAGAAAGCACATTGCGGACCATTGCGATGCCATCGTCAGCGGCGGCACGGGCACCTGGGGCTACAAGTTCCGCACCCAGGGCCGCACGGAAATTGTCTGCGCGGAAATCACTACCGAAAGGGAAAACTGATTTATGAACGAACGCGAACGCCTGAGCAGCCGCTTGGGCTTTATCATGCTGTCGGCGGGGTGCGCCATCGGCTGCGGCAACGTCTGGAAATTCCCCTGGATGTGCGGCCAGAACGGCGGCGGCAGCTTTATGCTGCTCTACATCCTCTGCCTGCTGGTGCTGGGCCTGCCCGTCATGATCATGGAGTTTGCCGTGGGCCGCGCCGCCCAGGCCAGCCCCGTTACCATGTACCAGCGCCTGGAAAAGCCCGGCCATAAGTGGGGCGTATTCGGTGTCGTAAGCCTCATCGGCAACATTGCCATCATGGCGTTCTACACGGTGGTCACGGGCTGGATCTTGTACTATTTTGTCAAGTTCCTGACCGGGCAGAACGCGGATTTCGGCTTTGCGCAGATGATCGCCGACCCCGGGCTGAACGTGACCTATCTGCTTGTGGTCGTTATAGCGGCGTTTGTGCTGCTGAGCTTTAATTTGCAGGGCGGGCTGGAGCGCGTGACCAAATACATGATGAGCGCGTTGCTGGTGCTGATGCTGGTGCTGGCCGTGCACAGCCTGACGTTTGCCGGTGCGGCGGAGGGGCTGCGGTTCTACCTTGTGCCGGATTTCTCGGCCATTGACGGCGGGGTCATCGTGGCGGCCATGAACCAGGCGTTTTTCTCGCTGTCCGTCGGCATGGGCGGCATGGCGATCTTCGGCAGCTACATCGGCAAGGATCACGCGCTCATGGGCGAGTCGCTGCGGGTCATTTTTCTCGACACGTTCGTGGCCGTGCTGGCGGGCATCATCATCTTCCCGGCGTGCTTCACCTACGGGCTGGAGGTCACGGCAGGCCCCAGTCTGCTGTTTGACACGATGGCGGGGGTGTTCGGCAATATGGCCGGGGGCCGCTGGTGGGGCGCGCTGTTCTTCCTGTTCATGGTGTTTGCGGCGCTGTCCACCGTGCTGGGCGTCTGCGAGAATATCCTTGCCATGGTGCGTGAGCTGACCGGGTGGAGCCGCCCGAAGGGCTGCGTGGTCTGCGGCGTCGGCATCTTTCTGCTGGCACTGACGACGGCGCTGGGCTACAGCGTGCTGCACTTCCAGCCGTTTGCGCCGGGCAGCGCGTGGCTGGACTTCTGGGACTTCATCGTCAGCAACAATGTGCTGCCGCTGGGGTCGCTGGTGCTGGCGCTGTTCTGCTGCAACCGCTTTGGCTGGGGCTGGGACAATTTTGTGGCCGAAGCCAACACCGGCAGGGGCCTGAAGGTCCGCCCCTGGATGAAGCCGATTTTTAAGTATTTTGTGCCGGGTGCGATTTTGTTTATTTATATTTACGGCATGGTTACGTTTCACTGGCGGTAAAAAGGAAAAAGTCCTGTCTCCGGGAAAGGAAGGCAGGACTTTTCGGTTTTACGCTGGGATGCGCGGGCAAAGCCCCTCCGGCCTCGTTCCACTCGGCCACCTCCCCACTTCGTGAGGAGGCTTTCTCGCGGGCTCTGCCCGCGCAAAGAGCCTCCCCTTACAGAGGAGGTGGGCAAGCGCAGCGATGCCCGGAGGGGCTCTGCCCGTTTGCGGGTGCTACGATACCTTGCGGAAGTAATTTATCAAAATACTCTTGATATAATTATACCGCCGTGCGTAGCTGTTCTCGACGCGGATCAGCTCAAAGCCGTGCTCGCGGCAGATCTGGTCCTTCTTGCGGTCACGGCGCCGGACGGCGGGGTCGTCGCGGTGCTCGCGGCCATCCAGCTCGATGGCTAAAATCGGCATCAGGCGGCGGCCCTCCCGCTGGTAGACGACGAAGTCGAACCGCCCGGTGTAGAACAGGTCGGCGCAGCCGGGGTTATCCTCAAACACCTGGGCGATGGGCACCTCCTTGCGGACCGTGCAGCGGCTGCCGTCGAGGAAGGCGTTGTCCAGCGCGTGGTTCAGATTTTCCAAAAAGGCATCCTCGGTCTTGGTGCTGTAGGGCTTGATGCCCAGCGCACGGCTGGCGGCGGGCTTCTCGGTCACCTCGGACTGGCCGTTTTTGCGCACGTACTGCACCAGCTCATAAATATCGTCGTCGGTGCTGTCGGCGTGCAGGCGGTCCAGCGCGGCCTGATTCGAGAGGATGACCAGCTGCTCCCGCGCGCGGGAGGTCGCCACGTTGATGAGCTCCTTGTTCGTTTTCAGCCAGTCGTAGGTGCGCGGGCGGGTCTGGTCGGTCAGCGCCAGGGAGAAGATGACCACGTCTTTCTCGTCGCCCTGAAAGGCGTGCACCGTGCCGCAGGCGGCGTTCTCAAAGTGCTTCGCGCGCAGCATGGCCTCGATGGCGGCGCGCTGCTTCGCAAACGGCGTGATGATGCCCACCTGCTTGTCCGGGTGCGCGGTCAGGTATGCCTCGATGCGGCGCACCTCCTGCGGGGCGGTGTTTTTCTCGTCGGTGGTGTCGTTGGGCACGTCCACATAGACGAGCGGCGTGGGGTCGGTCTCGCGGCTGGCAATGTGCAGCTTGTGGTTGTAGTATTTGCGATTGTTGAACTCGATGATCTTGGGGCTGCACCGGTAGTGGTAGCTCAACAGCGTCTCGTCGCTGACGGCGTCGCATGCCAGAAAGCATTTGTAGATCGAGTTTTCGATGTAATCGTACTCCTGCGTGACACCGTAGCGGCGGCGCAGCGTGCGGTTGTCGGCGGGGTCCAGCAGAATGACAGGCGAGAGCTGCTGCGGGTCGCCCACAAGCATCAGCGACGCCCCGCGCAGGATGGGCACAAGAGACATGGCCGTGCTGCACTGGCTGGCCTCGTCCATGATGACCATGTCAAAGCTCGGCTCCGGGTCGCCCAGGCGGTGGGCGGAGATGCAGGTCGTGGCCACAATGGGAAAGACGCGCAGCAGCTTTTTCAGGTTCTCCGGCTCCGAGATGTACTTGTTGAACTGCGTGACCCGCTCCTTGTCGGTGTCGGGGCTGTGGACGATGCTCATCAAATCGTTATATTTCGGCTCCTCCAACCGGCGGATGCAGCGGGCCGAGGTGTAGTAGAGGTAGCGCAGCAGCTCGTCCTCGTTGCGGTCCAGCAGAGCCAGTGCGTCGGCAGAGTCGATGCTGCCGTAGGCGGTCAGCTCACGGTCCACTTGCGGCAGCTGCCCGGCCTGCAGCTCGTACTGGAAGTTCATCTGGCCGCGGGCGTCCAGCAGGCGGCGGATGGTCTCCCGCCGCTCCCGCAAATCAAGGATGCGCTCATACCGTTCCAGCAGGGCGGTCAGCTGTTTGGCGCGGGCCGTGCGGTCCGCGTGGTTTTTGTCCAGCAGCCGCTCCGGTACGGGGATTTTTTTGCACTGCTCAAACAGCTGGTCGATGGTGCGCAGGGCCTCGGCAGTTTTTTCGTTGTTGCCAAGGCGCAGGATCGGGAACGGCACGGTCTGGCCGTGGTAGGTGACGGCCTGCAGCTTTTCCACAACGCCGTCGATGGGATGGTTGTTGTAGCTGGAAAAAAGCACCGTGCGCTCGTTGAAAAACGCCGTCGTCAGTGTGTTGACGATGGTGTTGGTCTTGCCGGTGCCCGGCGGGCCCTGCACGTAGGCCAGCGGATAGCGCATGGCGTTGTTGATGGCCAGCAGCTGGTCCAGATTGACCTTGTTGTTCAGCAGCGCCAGCGGGTAGGACTTGCGGCGGTGCGGCTTGGCGGTCATCTCGCCGAAGAAGGCCCGCAGCGGGGCGGTGGCCGTCTCGCCGGAGGGGTCCTCGAACATAGTAAGGATGCCGCGGTACTCATGCTCCAAGTCCACGGGGCAGTCGCGGCTGATGGCGACGAGGTAGGGCAGGTCATCGACCCGCACCCGCGGGTTGCTGCGGGTGATGCGGTCCTTGATGGTCTCGGCGTGCTTCGTGAACTCGTCCAGCAGCGTATAGTCGTCGGCATCCAGAAATTGATGGATGCTCAGCTTGCTGCCGTTGACGGTGAACTCCCGGCAGATGACCGGCTCCGGCTCGGCCCGCAGGGCACGCTTTTTCACGTCGAGTCGCAGCGGGCGGTAGGCCAGCACGTACAGCCCCTGCCGGGTGTCAATACTGATAAGGTTCAGCCCCAGCGTGGGCAGGCTGGGGCGGGCGGCGTTCTGACGGCGGTCCTCGACCCGGCGCTGGAACCGGCCCACCAGCTCACGGAACTGGTCGTCGGTCAGCTCCAGCGTGTCCTCCTTATAATCGGCAAAGCAGTCGGCGTCAATTTGATGGATCAGGCTGTAGTTGGACTGATAGGGCGTGGCGTCCAGCCGGTTGCAGGCGGCCAGATAGTCCAGCACCCGCAGGTTGGCGGCGTTGTCAAACAGCGCCGCGTACCGCCCGGGGTTGTCGCGGATGTCGTCGATGAGCGTCTGGTTGACGGGGCACCACGAGCCGTCGACGACCTCGGCGGTCTGGATGCGGTCAATGCTGATATGGTCGAGCGCCTGCACGCTTAATTTGCCCAGATGCAGCCCGTCAACGTTCAGGGTGCGGGTCCTGGGGTTCAGCCCGCGGATAGCGACCCAGTATTTGGTCTGCTGGGTCTGTTGGTTTTTGTATTCAATGCTCAACCACCGCCCCTCATGAATGGCACGGAAAATCGAGCGCGTGATGTTGTTCAATTTTCCGCTCCTTTCGGGTCGTGGCTTTCTTGCCTCCCTCTGCGAGGGAGGTGGTCAAGGGTATTTTACTTCGACAAGCGCCGGTATTCCAGCGGGGTCAGGCGGAACTGGTCGTAGAACGCCTGGGCAAAGCGGCCCTGGCTCTCGTAGCCGACCTGGGCGGCGATGTCCTGCACCCGCTGAGGGGTCGTGCGCAGCAGCTCGGCGGCTCTTTCGAGCCGACGGCGGCGGAAGTAGGCGAGATACCCCTCGCCCAGCACGTTCTGGCAGTACAGCTTGAAGCCGCTCTCGCTCAAACCAAAATGGTCGGCCAGCTCCCGGGCCGGGCGGCGGACCGAGAGGTCCTGCAGAACCAGCGTCTCGGCCTCGCGCACGCATTCGACCTGCCGCGCGGGGCAGCGGGCCGTGTCAGTCTCGTCGGGCAGGCGCAGCAGCTCATACAGCAGCCGCACGGCAGCATAGCGTAGCTCGCCGGGAGCGGCGTAGGCGGCGTCGTCCCAGACCTCGTCCACAATGGCCGTGATGGCGTCGCTCATCGGGCAGCAGTGGACGCCGCCGCGGCAGAAATAATCCGCGATGCCGCCTATTTCCAGCCCCATCAGCGTCAAAAAGCTGTCTGCCTGCACGGCGTCGGGGTCAATGAAAAGCTGCAGCGCCTCGTACTGGCTGCCGGGCAGGTAGAAGTCTGCACCGGGCACAGCAAAGCTGACGGCGGCATGACCCTCCGTCACGATGGCATATTGTGCGCCGTCCGGGATGGCGCGTCGTCCGCTGCGGCAGAAGTCAAAGACGAGCAGCCGCGGCCAGTCCAGCGGGGGCGGGCAGAGCGGCGCGTCCAGCCGGGTGAAGCAGAGCTGCACGCCGGGTGCAAGCTCCCGCCGGTCAAGCGGGGCTGCGGGGATGAGGTTGTCTGTTTTCATGTTTGGTTATACGGTAACTAGATATTTTGAATTTTCGAAAAACTGTGCGCAAAATTCCGATACTGAAATGCACTGAAACGGCCATATAATCCGAAAATGTGCGGATGGAAAACTGCTAAAAAGGCAAAATGTGCGAAATCGGAAAATTGGCAAAATAAGGGAAATACGTGCCAAAAAACAAAAAAATCAGTCTGTGACCGGCACATCCAGCCCGAACTCCTGCGGGCGGAACCGCGGGCAGACATTCTCCGAGATGCAGATGACCGACGCGGCCAGGCGGCTGCCGATCTCGCAGGCCTCGGCCAGCGTCTTGCCGTAGGTCAGGCCGATGACCGTCCCGGCGAAGAAAGCATCCCCCGCGCCGGTGGTGTCGATGACATCGACCTTCTTGGCGGGCACCATGCCGCTCTCGCCGTCGGTGCGGGCGTAGACGGCGCCCTGCTCGCCCATTGTCACGACCATGCAGGGAATGTTGGCGCTGCGCACGTTGGCGGCCAGCGTGGCGCGCATCTCGTCCGGCGTCAGGTGGTCGTAATCGTCGGAGAACATCAGCCCGGCCTCCTGCTGGTTGCAGACAAAGCAGTCGATCTCCTGCAGGAGGCTGCGGCGCTCCATGGCAATGCTCATGTTGGAGACCGCGGCGTAGACCTTTTTGCGGTACTTTTTGGCGAAGTGCAAAATCTGCTTGACGGTCTCCTTCTCCAGATCAAACTCGATGGCGATGCCGTCGCAGTCGGCAAAGATCTCGTCGCCCTTTTCCTTTAATAATGCGCTCAGCGGCGTCGTGTCGGGCCGCTTCGAGATGGCGGCGCAGACATCGCCGTCGTTGTTGAACACGGCCAGCCAGGTGCCCATGCCGTCCGGCATGCGCTGGATGTAGCGGGTGTTGACCTTGTGCCGGGCCAGCTTGTCAATGACGTCCTGGCCGGAGCCGGTGTCGTCCACCAGACTGACGAAGGTGGGGCGCAGCTCGACATTGGCAATGTCCTCCGCCACGTTGCGGCAGACGCCGCCGTGTACCTGCTCGACCCGGCCCGCGTTGCGCCCGCCCGGGATATAGGTAGACAGCGGATACCCCTTGATGTCCACAAAAACCGCACCGATGACTACAATGCCCATAAGATGACCCCCAAAAAGCTGATTTTACCTGTATTTTACCATACATTCGACATTTGCGCAAACCCCGCCCGAACGGGCAAAATGCGTACAAAAATCCGCCCCGGATGCTGAAAGATTCGACATCCGGGGCGGGGGGTGTTTTTGTGCTTTTTAGGGCAGCGGGAGGATCGTATCATCCTTCTCGGTGTAGCTGCCTCCATCCATGCGGGCGCGCACGAAGGGTACGCCGTCACGCAGATAGAACGTGTTGTGCTCCAGCAGGATCATTCCTTACTTTAGAAATCTCGGCGTTACGCTGGGCGACCTGAAAGCGGTTCATATCCAAGCATTTTATCAGGAACAGTTGGAGCGTGTGAAGCCCAATACGGTCATTCACTATCATGCGGTTATCCACCGCGCCTTGAAATACGCAGTGAAAACAGACCTGATCGATGTGAACCCCGCCGACAAGGTAGACCGCCCGAAGAAAAACGAATTTACCGGGAACTTTTACAGCAAGGACGAAATGAACGCGCTGTTCGATGCTGTACGCGGCAGTAAAATTGAGGTGGCAGTTATGTTGACTGCCTTTTATGGTCTGCGCCGCAGCGAGGTTGTAGGGCTGAAATGGGCTGCTGTAGACTTTGAGCAGAACACCATTGAAATCTGCCACACGGTCACAACGGTTTGTCTGGACGGAAAAGAAGTTCTTGTAGAATCCAATGGCACAAAAACCAAATCCAGCAAGCGCACCTTGCCGCTTGTACCGGTTTTCCGAGAACGGCTGCTGGCCTTGCAGGAGGAACAGAAAGAAAACCGCAAGCTGTGCGGTAGGTGCTACAACAAAAAATACGCAGACTACATCTGCGTAGACGCAATGGGCAATCTGCTCAAGCCGGATTATCTCTCCTACAATATATTTGTGGGTAGCCCTACGGCATCCAGTCGTGTTGCTATCCAACTTGTTGCCTAAGCTGTAGAATAAGAATGTAGTGGTCTGACATTTATCATTCTGGACTCACACGTCCGCATTGGAGTCAGTCAGCCGCCGTTCTTATTCGCAGCATTCGATTTACGCAGGTAGTCCCACCGTAAAGCGGTGCGTTCGTGTTACCTAGGAGATTGAACAAGCAATAAGTAAAAGGCGGAAGCCATTGCAAATTCAAACTGGGAGGAAAACGAATGACCATAGTTGGAATCGATGTTTCTAAGGGTAAGAGTATGGTAGCTGCCATGAAGCCCGGTGGGGAGCTTGTTGCCGCGCCATATGAGGTAAGGCATTCAGATATTGAACTGTCACGTCTTGCGTTGAATGTTCTTTGCATGGAGCCGGATACACGCGTTGTAATGGAAGCAACCGGCAGATACCACGAACCAGTAGCAGCGCTGCTTCACAGCGAAGGAATCTTTGTAAGCATCCTGAACCCATTGCTTATTAAGCAAAGCGGAGCAGGGTCTCTGCGCAAAGTAAAGTCTGATCCGAAAGATGCTCTTAAAATTGCTAAATATGGGCTTGACAACTGGTCTACATTGCGGGAATATACTCCTATGGAAGCAATTAGACAGCAACTCAAGTTGTGCGCACGTCAATGCGACTTGTATAACAAGAGTATTGTCATGCTCACAAACAACCTTATTTCTTTGTCTGACAAGACCTTTCCGGGTGTAAACGAGCTGTTCTCTAGCCCCGAAAAGGCAGACGGACATTTGAAGTGGGTAGATTTTTACAGAACCTTTTGGCATTGCGACTGCATTAACCGTATGTCACCGGATACTTTTGGAGAGCGATACAAAAAATGGTGCAAGAGAAAGGGCTACCATTTTAGTGCTGATGCAGCAGATGCTCTCTACGCAGCCAGCTGCGGGCTTTACACCACGCTGCCGCGTGACAACAATGCCAGGTTACTGGTTACGGTTGCCGCCGACCAGCTTATTGCACTGCGCGAAAACCAGTCCAAACTGGAAGCCGAGATGCTGAATTTCTGCAAGCAGTTACCAGAGTACGAGACTGTTATGGCCATGTACGGCGTTGGAAAGTCTACCGGACCGCATCTCATGGCTGAACTGGGTGATGTTCGCCGTTTCCTGCACCGCAGTTCTATTGTGGCCTTTGCAGGCGTAGATCCCGGCGTTGTTGGCTCCGGCAAGATGCAGCTTTCCAGTGTGGCAACTTCTAAGCGCGGGTCACCTCAGCTGAGGAAAGCGCTCTTTCAGGTGGTTTCTACTTACGTTAAGTGTAAGCCTGAAAATGAAGCAGTTTACCAGTTCTACACTAAGAAACGTGACGAGGGAAAGCCGTTCTTCGTTTGCACTACCGCTGCCGCGAACAAATTCCTGCGCATTTACTATGCTCGCGTTAAGGAGTGCCTGAACGCCGCTGAAAGCGCAACTCAGGTCGAAGAAGGCTAATCTGTAATGCTCATTATGCCATTTGGCTGCCTCCGATTTTTGAGGGAGTCCTGTTTGCTGTACGCATTTTCACTCGGCTATCTGCCGAGTATTTTTTTGGACTTTTTCTGCAAAACCTATTGACTTTTATTTGCAGGACTCCAATTCGTTCCAGATTATCTTGCAAAATTATCATCTGCGGCGCATCCGCTTTCACGATTTGCGCCACTCTTGCGCCAGTTTGCTTTTGGCAAACGGTGTCCCGATGAAGATGATTCAGGAGTGGCTGGGACACAGCGATTTCTCTACCACCGCGAATATTTATTCGCATTTGGACTACGCTTCCAAGGTTTCTTCGGCAGAAGCGATGCTGAACGGGCTTGGAATGGGTTCAAATCCGGAAAATGACACTTAAAAAAGTGTGATTTCTCTCCAAAACAGGGCGTTTTCTCTCCTCTAATGAAATTGTCAAACTCAAAAATTCCGTTTTTGCATAAAAAAACGGTACAAAGCGCTCAAAAAAGCACGTTGTGCCGTTGATTGGCGGAGCATCAGAGATTTGAACTCTGGCGGCGCTACAAACGCCCTATCGCATTTCGAGTTAATCTTTGAAAAGGCGTTATAGCTGCAATAGGGGTCAGTGCAGGCTGGTTTGTCCGCTGATTTTGGGCGATGTTTGTGGTGAAAACACTGATAAGCCAGTGAAAAACAATGTAGGTACGAAAATAAGTAAAAACGCCTGTTTTGAGGCAAAAATGGCGACTTTTTGGGAAAAATGCAAGATAAGATGCAAGATAAGCCCTGCCACAAAAGCCGGATAATGGTGCAGGTTTGCGGACACGAATGAGAAAAATGCAAGCTACAAAAGAAATGAGTAAGTGATTTTTAGGGTTCCACTTTACAAACAAGGAGAACCCGAAATGAAGAAAAAACTTGTAAGCAAAGACCCGCTGGCAGAAAAAATTGAAGAAATCCTAACGCCCTATCCGGACCCGATGAGCCGCAACGATTTCCGCATCGTATGCCATATCGGAACACGAACCTCGCTTTATCTTCTGCAAAGCGGACTTGTTCCCTGCAAAAACAACGGAAAGAAAACACGTTGCTATAAAATCGCCAAGAAAGATGTTGCCGAGTATCTCTACCGCCGCGAGTCCGACCCGATGCACTACACTCCGCCCAGCGGGTGGTATTACAACTACCCCAAACACAAGAAACCTGCCGCATCGTTGGAGCGCAAGCTGAACTACAAAGGCGAGGAACGGCTGCTGGCCAAGGAATGGTACGAGCAACAGTTAGCAAATTACCCGGATGTACTGACCGTTGCGCAAGTCTGCGAGGTGACAGGCTACCAACGCCACACAATCTTGAAATGGTGCAGCAAGGGCTTGCTGAAAACCATCTTGCAGACACCCAAGTACATGATTCCCAAAGTATGGCTACTGGAATTTGTGACATCCGATTTTTTCAACGAGATCAGCCGAAAATGTGGAAAACACTATGCCGCCATCAAGGAAATCGGTGGTTCACGCAAAGCCCGATAAGATGACTATTCGACCTCATGTGAACGCCAACACTTTAAGACTGCTTCCATCGGTCTGATATGGTTCCCATTTCAATTTTCCAGTCACTGACTGGAAAATTGGATATCTGAGATATGCAAGCCCTAAAATCTAGTTAGACAAATCTCCCAAGGCATATTCAGCTTTTACGCAGAACTCAATTTGCCAGACACTGTCTGGTAAATTAGCTAGCCAAATACAACAGGCTTATATTTTATAAATCAGCATATTATGGTCAAAGCTGTCAAACAGGGGTATCCACATTCAAAAGAGAAAGGCCCAAAGTTGGACGCAAAGAATAAGGGACAGAAATAATTGAAATAGAATGTAATTCGTACAAGACTGATATTCTTGAAGCTGTCAATATTTTAATTTGTTGACATTTTCCCAAAATCACGATATAGTAATAGTAGAAAACGACTTGGGAGGGATACTGGATGCCGAGCGATTACCAAAAGCAAATAAAAGAAATTTTTGGCACATCTGATTTGGATGAATTGCGAGAACTTGCAAAGATGCTGAAAATCAATAATCCAAATCCGCGCAATGCGGGTCGCAAGGCGCAGCTTACCCCCGACCAGATCGTAGAGGTTTTGGAACTGCATAGAAAAGGCATCGGCAACACCGAGATTGCGAAGCAGTTCGGCGTGTCGCGCCAGACCATATATAAGTATATCTATAACGCCGAGCATTTCAGCAAGAACCCGGATTTCACCATGCGGATGAACTTCATGAATGGTCAGCAGTTATGTACGGTCATTGACGTTGATTTCAAGCACGAAGTTGTCCGCATGAAGAACTACACTGACCGAATCCCTTTGCGGGCGTTTGGTGTTGTAGAAAATCCGTCCTGGGCGGATTTCGAGGAGTTTTTGAAAGAAAGATGTCTGCCCGCCAGCCGAGCCGGTTTGAAAGGCATCCTCCGAGAGATGGAGGTTCCTTTCTTTGATCCGCTGCTGATTATTGAAAAGACCAATGGGCGCATGGCTGGGGACAACCAGTGGGTGCAGATGATCCGTAACATCGCTGCGTAAGGAGGGCTCTATGGAAATGATTGATTTAAGCAGGCTTGAGCCACAAGAAACGCTGAACCATACTTCCAAGGGAAATCAGCTGAAATGGAAATGCGATGGATACTGGTACAAGGCTGACCATATGGGTTATGAGGGGCTGGCGGAAACGATTGTTTCTGCCATGCTGGCAAAGTCAACCATTAAGTACCCCTTTGTCGTTTATGAGTATTCGCAAATCAAGTACAAAGACCGAGTTTACAGTGGCTGTAAAAGCGCTGATTTTCTCGCGGGCGGCTATGACCTTATTCCATTGGAAAAGCTGTATCGAAAATTTACCGGTGGGAGCCTTGCAGTAGATACAGCGCATCAAGGGGAAATCAAGAATCAGATAAAATTTCTGGTAAACTTCGTTGAACAGACAACCAGACTGCAAAACTTTGGACAATATCTGACCTCGATGCTGGAGATTGATGCATTCTTCCTAAACGAAGATCGCCATACCAACAATATTGCTGTTCAATACAATGCCGCTGACGATACCTATGCGCTATGCCCCCTATTTGATAACGGCTTGTCTCTTTTGGCAGATACCAATATGGATTTTCCCTTGGAAAGAAGCTTAGAGGATTGTCTAAAAACCGTTGAAGCCAAGCCTTTTTCGAGATATTTTGACGAACAGTTAGATGCTGCTGAGGAATTATACGGCATACAGCTTCACTTCAACTTTAGCACAAACGATGTAAAGGCGCTCATCGATAGCTATCGAACCGCCTATAGCCAAGAAATTTGCGACCGCTGTGAAGCCCTTATCCGCCGCCAGATGCGCCATTATGGGTATCTTGTTAAATAGACTTGGGCATAAGCTTCGGGGCAAGCCGCAGGACAAGATAAAGGACAAATCATACACAAGGCCCACAGGCTGGATATAAGATCTAGCCTGTGGGCTTTTCATCTTCCTTGCAATGATATCAAACCGTCTGACTTTTGAATTCTTCATATCTTGCCCCATAACAACCAATAAAAATACATCTTGATCTTTTTTATGCGTTTCAATTGCTTTTTAACTATAAATGCTCAACGCTGCGGCTTGATTTTCCGCAAATAAGTTTGAATTTCCGTCTTTTTTTATGATTTTTCAGGGAAAGTATGCTATAATATGTTAAATTGGTTGTTCTTTATCTTTGAATGATAGTATATTGCCGAAGGAGAATCGCTATGGCTGTCAGATACAATAAACTTTGGAAAATCTTAATCGACAAGAAGATGAAGAAAAAAGACTTGCAGGAAGCGGCACACATTACGCATTATCAGATGATGAAACTTGCAAGAGATGAAAATATAACTACCGAAATTATCGGTAACATTTGCAAGGCACTTAACTGTACGCCCGATGAAATCATGGAGTTTTATGACGCATAAGCTGAGTAGAGTATGCTTTATGTGACACAAACTTTGCCATAATTAGGATGGGTGTAGAAAAATGGAGCTAATAAACAATACTACAAAGACTCTAAAAGACGATTTGTCCGTAGAAATCAAGCAAGGCAGCAAACTGTCCATTGCAGCGGCTTGCTTCTCTATCTATGCCTTTCAAGAGTTGAAGGAGCAGCTATCACAGATTGAGGAACTCCGCTTTATTTTTACATCTCCGACTTTCGTGACAGAAAAGGCCAAAAAAGAACGCCGTGAATTTTACATTCCGCGCTTAACCCGTGAACGAAATCTTTACGGTACTGAATTTGAAATTAAGCTCCGCAATGAATTGACCCAAAAAGCTATTGCACGAGAATGTGCAGAGTGGATCAGGCAGAAGGTCACTTTCAAATCAAATGTCAGTGACAAATCTATTCAGGGACAAATTGTAGTTGACGGCGTAGGCTATACCCCCATCAACAACTTTACTACGGTTGAACTCGGTTGCGAAAAAGGCAATGTAATCAGCACCACAATTGTAAAGGACGAGTCCCTTGCCCGCACTTTGCTTGCTGACTTCAATGAAATCTGGAACGACAGCAAGGTGCTTCAGGTCGTCACAGATGAGGTGATCGACAGCATCACGGCTGCCTATAATGAGAACTCGCCCGACTTTATCTACTTTGTGACTCTCTACAATATTTTCAGCGAGTTTTTGGAAGATGTGTCCGAGGATGTTTTGCCAAACGAGGCAACCGGCTTCAAGGAAAGCAAGATTTGGGGGATGCTCTACAACTTCCAAAAGGATGCCGCTCTCGCCATCATAAACAAACTCGAAAAATACAACGGCTGTATTCTTGCAGACAGCGTTGGTCTCGGCAAAACCTTTACAGCGCTTGCGGTTATAAAATACTACGAAAACCGTAACAAATCTGTTCTGGTGCTCTGCCCCAAGAAGCTGACGAATAACTGGAACACCTATAAGGACAACTATGTCAACAACCCGATTGCTGCCGATAGACTCCGCTACGATGTGCTTTACCACACTGACTTGAACCGCACCCACGGCAATTCAAACGGTCTGGACCTTAGCAGATTAAATTGGGGCAACTATGATCTTGTTGTGATTGATGAATCCCACAACTTCCGCAACGGCGGCAAGCTGATTGAAAACCCGGATGAAGAAACCAAGGACAATCGCTATGTAACCCTGATGAAAAAGGTCATCCGTGCAGGCGTGAAAACAAAGGTGCTGATGCTCTCCGCCACGCCGGTCAACAACCGCTTCAATGACCTGAAAAATCAGCTTGCCTTGGCTTACGAAGGACACACCGATTATATTGACGAAAAACTCAATACCAGCCGTTCGATTGACGAAATTTTCAGAAATGCGCAGCGGGCATTTAATACATGGAGCAAGTGGGAGCCTTGCGACCGCACAACCGAAAATCTGCTCAAGATGCTAGACTTCGACTTCTTTGAGCTACTGGACAGCGTCACGATTGCCCGTTCCCGCAAGCACATTCAGAAATACTATGACACAAGCGACATCGGCACATTCCCCACGCGCCTAAAGCCTATCTCGCTGCGTCCGCACCTGACGGATTTGAAGGATGCCATCAACTACAACGAGATTTTTGAGCAGCTGATGCTTCTGAATCTGACGATTTACACGCCCTCCCACTTTATTCTGCCGAGCAGAATGGAAAAATACGCGGAGCTTTACGGCGACAACACTGTCAATGTGGGCTTTACGCAGGCCAGCCGCGAGCAAGGCATCCGGCGATTGATGGCCATCAACCTGATGAAACGTATGGAAAGCTCTGTCTATTCGTTCAATTTAACGCTGGAACGAATCAAGGGACTTATCGACAGCACAATCGACACCATCAACCGTTTTAACCACCACACGGGCTCCACATTGAATTTGACGGACATTTCCAATGTGAATGAGTTTGACGGCGACGATCAGGATACTGATGATTTGTTCGCGTTTGGCAAAAAGGTCAAAATCGACCTTGCGGATATGGACTATGAGTCGTGGCGCAAGGAGCTGCAAAAAGACGCCGAAGTTCTGGAGTTGCTTACATATATGGTGCGCGACATCACGCCGGAGCACGACTTGAAGTTGCGCGAGCTTTTCCGCGTGATCAACAATAAAATCACTGCGCCTATCAATCCCGGAAACGAGAAAATTATCATTTTCACGGCGTTTTCTGATACGGCAGAATACCTGTACAATAATGTCGGTCCCTTTGTAAAAGAAAAATTTGGTCTGAATACCGCCATGATCACCGGCAATGTGGAGGGGCGCACTACCTGCCCGAGATTGCGGTCTGACTTAAACACGGTTCTGACCTGCTTCTCTCCTATATCCAAGGACAAAGAGCTGCTGATGCCCGGCGACAATACGAAAATCGACATTCTGATTGCCACCGACTGCATTTCCGAAGGTCAGAACTTGCAGGACTGCGACTATCTCGTCAACTACGACATTCACTGGAATCCGGTTCGTATCATTCAGCGTTTCGGGCGTATTGACCGTATCGGAAGCCGCAACAAGGTCATTCAGCTTGTGAATTTCTGGCCTGATGTGACCCTTGACGATTATATCAACCTGAAAGCCAGAGTTGAAACCCGTATGAAAATCGTGGATATGACCGCCACGGGTGACGATAACCTGCTCAGCAATGACGAAAAGACCGACCTTGAATACCGAAAAGCACAGCTGAAGCGCCTGCAGGACGAGGTTGTCGATATTGAGGATATGACCACCGGCATTTCCATTATGGATTTAGGGCTCAACGAGTTCCGTCTGGACTTGCTGGAATATGTCAAGAACCATCCAGATATTGAAAAAACGCCTTTCGGTCTGCACTCGGTTGTACCTGCCGGTGAGGACGCGCCTGCCGGTGTCATTTTCGTTTTGAAGAATCGCTCCAACAGCGTAAACATCGACAACCAGAACCGGCTGCATCCCTTCTATATGGTTTATATCGGGGATGATGGCGAGGTTGTCTGTAACCATCTTTCCCCGAAGCAGATGCTGGATAGAATGCGTTTTCTCTGCAAAGGGCAGACAGAGCCAATCCCCGCAGCCTATAAGCCGTTTAACAAAGAAACCCGCGACGGCAAAAATATGTCCCGCCTTTCCAAACTGCTTGGCGACGCCATTGCCTCAATCATCGAGGTAAAGGACGAGAGCGATATTGACAGCTTCTTGGGCGGCGGGCAGATCAGCTTCCTGACAAACGAAATCAAAGGACTTGACGACTTTGAACTGATTTGCTTCTTAGTCGTGCGGTGAGGTGATACCATGCTCGGACTTCCAAAGTCAACTGAAATGAATAAGCAGCTGCCTAAAAAGGCGATTTATGCCAAATTTCAGATGAATACAGCGGTCAAAGACAAAATCGATGCCGATATATCGAGAATTACCATAGTCAACGAAATTTCTCCGGGCCGAATCAACATTCCTGCCGGAGAGGAGGTCGGCAGCTTCTTTGTCCTGCTTGTGGCGCTGAAGAAAAAAGACTTTGACGAGAAAACGATTGCCGCTTTATCGAAGCTGATTCCGCAGAATATTCTATTTGTGCTGGAATTTGAAGGGCAAAGTAAGCTGGCTGTCTACCGCACCAAACTGATGCAGACGGACTGGAAGCCCACCGAAAGCTGCACCCTAGAGCTGCGGGGGTTGACCCTTGATAAAGTTTGGGAAAACATCGTAGTGGACATCGGTGAGGTGAGCATTGCAGACGGCAACACTCTGGATGAGCAGATTGCCGCCGATGATCGCCGACAGAAGATTGAAAAAGAAATCGCCAAGCTGGAAAAACAGGCACGGGCGGAGAAGCAGCCAAAAAAGAAGTTTGAGCTGGTACAACGAATTAAGAGTCTAAAGGAGGAATAACCATAGACAAGCAAAATGAAAAAGCAGAAAATCCACTCATATCAAGTGCGATAAATGACCAAAATGCGTTGCTACCAATTAAGGATTGTATACAGCCAGTGATAAATGCACAACAAGAAATAGCAACTTTACCCAAAGGCATTACTCCCACAATTGCCGATGTTGAAGCATCAAAAATAGCAAGCTCGGTCATACAGCACTCTTCCTATATAGATTCATTAAATGTAACGACAAATGCAGTTGCATCTTACCAAAAGGTCATAAGCACGGCACTTGAACCAATGCATTCCTATTTTGCATCTATAGCAGAAACTGTGGGAAACGCTTCAATCGTAATGAGCAACATGCTTTCAGCATGGACACAATCGCCTTTCCTTAACTGGCTGGCCGGATATGATTTTTCGCCGATCCTTCGAGCGCTAGAAACAGTAGCAAATTTTTCCATCACTCACGAAAAAATAGAGAAGTACAAGCATCATTATTTGCTGCCGCTTTACGAATGTCATTGGTTCCCTTATGCAGGTTTGTATGCAAGTTTTAGCCTGCTTGATGAAATAGATGAAATTCTAGAAACGAGCAGGGGAAAAAGCAAAAGGCGTACTGCAAGAATTGATAAAGCTATTTTATCTTACTATGATGATAAAAGGATTCATGAAATCAAACAGCGTTGCAGGAAGTCCACCATGGAGTCGCATGTTAAGAAGATGGTCAACCAAGCAATAAATGCACATTTGCGTGGAGAATATGTACTAACAATCGCTTGCCTTGCCACTTTGTGGGAAGGTATGCTGAAACAAAAAATGCCCGCTAAAACGCGCAGTAATAAAGAATTGAAAAAAGATATTAAAGCGCTAGTGGTAGGCAATGGATATGAGGAAATCCTTGGAGATTTTTATAATAATCTAATAATCGGTACATGTTATGGAATTGAGGATGTAAAGGAAGGCGTACCAAACCGTAATGGCATTGCGCATAGTTGGTACAAGAAGTACCCCAACAAAAAGGCTTCGTTAAATGCAATTTTGCTAACAGATTTTATAATCAATCTCAACCCCAAAGAAACAACAGAGGTGACTGAAAATGGACAAACTGAGAATGCAGACAGCGAACAAGGCTGATGATAATTTCAAGAAGTTGGCGGAGATGTTTCCCAATGCGGTGACGGAAACGATTAACGAAAACGGCGAGGTCGTTCGTGCGATTGATAAGGATGTGCTGATGCAGGAGATTTCCTGCAAGGTGGTGGACGGTAACGAGGAACGCTATCAGTTCACTTGGCCGGACAAGAAAAAGTCCGTTCTGCTTGCCAATGCGCCCATCAACAGGACGCTGCGCCCTGTTCGGGAAGATGAAACAGTTCCCTCTGGGGCAGACAGTGAGGGAAAACCTTATTGTAGCACCGGCAGCGTGGATTTTGACACCACCGAAAACCTCTATATTGAGGGCGATAATCTGGAAGTGCTGAAACTCTTGCAGGAAACCTATCTTGGTAAAATCAAGATGATTTATATTGACCCGCCATATAATACGGGAAACGATTTTGTGTATGAGGATGATTTTGCCCAGAACACGGATGAATACCTTACAAACAGTGGTCAGTTTGATGAAGAAGGTAACCGTATGGTGCAAAACACCGAAAGCAACGGTCGTTTCCATACCGATTGGCTGAATATGATTTGCCCTCGGATTCGACTCGCTAAAGATTTGCTATCTGATGATGGCTTGATAGTCATAAGCATTGACGACAACGAGTATAAGAATATGCGAAATATTTGTGATGAAGTACTTGGCGAATGTAATTTCGTTGCGTGCGTTGTATGGCAAAAGATTCACAGTATCAAAAATGACGCTAAGTATTTTTCTGAAAACCACGAGTACGCACTTATCTATGCAAAATCAATTGACAAGATAAAAATACATTTATTACCGCGAACCGATGAGATGAACAGTCGGTATAAGAATCCGGATAACGATCCGAGAGGACCGTGGCAATCGGGTGACTTGGTGGCAAGCGGCGAGAGAAGTAATGGCCATTTCTTCGTCACAAGCCCGAAAACCAGAAAGCAATTTGATGTTCCACAAGGAAAGCACTGGGTCTATTCGCAGGATAACTTAATGCGGTTGGTTGAGGATAACCAAGTATGGTTCGGCGAAGACGGCAATTCATTCCCGCGGAAGAAACGATTCTTGTCTGACGTTCAAGACGGCAGAACACCTAACACTCTTTGGCTTGCCGAAGAAGTTGGACATAACCAAACGGCAACAAGAGAATTGAAAGCCCTATTTGACGATGAAAAGTGCTTTGATTTCCCAAAGCCTGTTGCATATATTGAACAGTTTGTGAGGGTAGTATCTGATAAGGACTCGGTTGTTCTTGACTTTTTCTCCGGCTCTGCCACAACTGCCCACGCCGTTATGCAACTCAACGCTGAGGATGGTGGGCATCGCAAGTTCATTATGGTACAACTTCCCGAAAAATGCGATGAAAAATCCGAAGCCTACAAAGCAGGCTACAGAACCATCTGTGAAATCGGCAAGGAGCGTATCCGCCGTGCGGGTGCAAAAATCAAGGAAGAAGCCGGACTGGCTGCGCAGAATCTCGACACCGGTTTCCGCGTGTTAAAATGCGACACCTCCAACATGAAGGATGTCTACTATAACCCTGCGGAGTATGAAGTCAATATGTTCTCCCGCCTTGAGGATAACATCAAAGAGGACAGAACGCCGGAGGATCTGCTGTTCCAAGTAATGCTCGATTTGGGTGTGCTGCTCTCCAGCAAAATTGAGGAAACCACCATTGCCGGCAAGAAGGTGTTCAATGTGGAGGACAACTACTTGATTGCCTGTTTCGACAGCGATGTTTCGGAGGAAACCATCAAAGCCATTGCCAAACAGAAACCTTACTACTTTGTCATGCGCGACAGCTCCATGGCAAGCGACAGCGTAGCCACCAATTTCGACCAGATTTTCGCCACCTACAGCCCCGATACCGTCAGGAAGGTACTGTGATATGACGGACAAGAAAAAGAACCTTCCCATTCATAGCTCTGCCGCCGAGTATCTGACCTTTGTGGCCTCCACCGGCGAGAGTGATGCCAGCTATGAAATGCGGTATGAGGACGAGAATATCTGGTTGACGCAGAAGATGATGGCGGCATTGTATGATGTGGGACTTCCCACTATCAATGAGCATATCAAAAAGATTTATTCTGACGGAGAGCTGACAGAGGAGGCAACTATTCGGAAATTCCGAATAGTTCAAACGGAGGGCGCACGGCAGGTCAACCGTGAAGTGACGCATTACAACTTACAGCTTATTATTGCCGTGGGCTTCAAGGTGAACAATCAGCGTGCTGTGCAGTTCCGCAAATGGGCGGGACAGATTGTCAAAGACCACACCATTCAGGGCTGGACAATGGATGTGGAGCGGCTGAAAAAAGGCCATATGTTCACAGATGAATATTTTGAGCGGCAGCTGCAGCAGATTCGGGAAATCCGTCTGTCAGAGCGCAAGTTCTACCAAAAGGTTACGGATTTGTATGCCACTGCATTCGACTACGACAAAAATGCCAAAACAACGCGGCAGTTTTTCCAGACTGTGCAAAACAAGATGCACTTTGCCGTGCATCGCCACACGGCAGCCGAATTGATTTACGAGCGCGCCGATGCCGCCAAAGAACACATGGGGCTGACTACTTGGGAGAATGCCCCGGACGGGAAAATTCTGAAAGCCGATGTGACCGTTGCTAAAAACTATCTGAGCCAAGAGGAAATGGACTATTTGGAGCGCATCGTGTCGCTGTATCTGGACTATGCCGAATTGCAGGCGCGGCGCAAAATTCCCATGAGCATGGAGGATTGGTCAAGGCGTCTGGACGGTTTTCTGGAATTTAACGGCGAAAAGCTGCTGACCGGCCCCGGTAAGATCAGCGCCGAGCAGGCAAAGCTCCACGCAGAAACCGAGTATGAAAAATACCGGCTGGTACAAGACCGCCTGTACCAGAGCGATTTTGACCGCTTTCTTATGCTGGAGCAGGAGGTGAACCACAAGGATGAAGTTTAATTTTAAGATACAGCAATACCAGACCGATGCAGTGGACGCCGTGGTCAACGTCTTTGCGGGCCAGCCGTACAGCAGCGGCGTGTCATATATCCGCGACACAGGCACCCTGAGCCAGAAACCGCAGCAGCTGAGCTTTTTGGCACTCGCTGATAACCCGGAACAAATGGAACTGGAAGATTTGCTGCGCGATTCCGGTTATAAAAACGAGGCTGTGGCGCTGTCCGATGATCAGCTTTTGCAAAACATCCACACGCTGCAAAGCCAAAACAACATCAAGATCTCCCCGGAGTTGGTAAACGACATGGGGCGCTGCAGCTTGGACATTGAGATGGAAACCGGCACCGGCAAAACCTATGTCTACATCAAAACCATGTTCGAGCTGAACAAGAAATACGGCTGGAGTAAGTTTATTGTGGTCGTTCCCTCGATTGCAATCCGTGAGGGCGTGAAAAAATCCTTTGAGATCACCACCGACCATTTTATGGAGTATTACGGCAAAAAGGCGCGTTTCTTCGTTTATAACAGCTCCAACCTAAACCAGCTTGACAACTTTTCTTCCAACTCCGGCATCAATGTGATGATCATCAACACGCAGGCGTTTGCATCCTCTCTGAAAGAGGACGGACGCAGCAAAGAAGCGCGCATCATTTACTCGAAGCGCGATGAGTTCGGCTCTCGCCGCCCGATTGATGTTATCAAAGCAAACCGCCCTATCATTATTTTGGACGAGCCGCAGAAGATGGGCGGCGATGTAACGCAAAAGGCGTTGAAAAATTTCAACCCGTTGTTCGCGCTCAACTATTCTGCCACCCACGCCAAACGGCACAATCTGGTGTATGTGCTGGATGCGTTGGATGCCTTCAACAAACGGCTGGTCAAGAAAATTGAGGTCAAGGGCTTCGAGGTCAAGAACTTCCGCGGAACGGACAGCTATTTGTATTTGGAGCAAATCGTACTTTCCAGCATAAAGCCGCCGATGGCAAAAATTGAACTGGAAATTGCCTACAACAAGTCCATCAATCGTGAAACCCGTATTCTTGGTGTCGGCGATGATCTCTACTATGTTTCGCAGGAAATGGAGCAGTACAAGGGCTATACGATTTCCGAAATTGACCCGCTGCGCAGCACCGTGACCTTTACCAACGGTGAGGTTATCAAGGCCGGCGATGTGGTGGGCGATGTTTCCGAAAAGGATATGCGCCGCATTCAGATTCGTGAAACGATTTTGTCGCATTTTGAAAAAGAAGAAAAGCTGTACAACATGGGCATCAAGTGCCTGTCCCTGTTCTTTATTGACGAGGTCGCCAAGTATCGCCAGTATGACGCTGACGGCAATGAGGTTCTGGGCGAGTATGGACAGATGTTTGAGCAGGAGTACATCAATGTTCTGAACGAGTATACAACCCTGCTCGATACGCCGTACCAGAAGTATTTGAAGTCTACCTGCAGCGATGTCAGCCGCGTACACAAGGGATATTTCAGCATTGATAAGAAAACCGGGCGCAGCATTGACAGCCAGCTCAAGCGTGGCAGCGAGTTCTCCGATGATATCTCGGCGTATGACCTGATTTTGAAAAACAAGGAACGGCTGCTGTCCTTTGAGGAGCCGACGCGGTTCATCTTCTCACACTCTGCCCTGCGTGAGGGCTGGGACAATCCGAATGTGTTCCAAATCTGTACCCTGAAACATTCTGACAGCAATACCGCAAAGCGGCAGGAAGTCGGTCGTGGTCTGCGCCTTTGTGTCAACCAAAACGGCAACCGTATGGATGTGCAGAGCTGCGGCGACAGCGTACATGAAATCAACACACTGACGGTTGTTGCCAGCGAGAGCTACAAGACCTTTGTTGCGGACCTGCAATCGGATATTAAAACGGTGCTTTACGATCGCCCCACGGTTGCTACGAGTGAGTACTTCAAGGGCAAGTATGTCAAGGTAAACGATGTGCCTACGCTGATCGACAACGAGAAGGCTGATGCTATCGAGTTCTATCTGATTCAGAACGGCTATGTGGATATGAAGCGCAGGGTAACAGACAAGTATCGCCGGGATGTCGCAATAAATCAGGTCGCGGAGCTGCCCGATGAGCTGAAACCTATGTCCGAAGGGATTCATACACTTGTTCAGGCAGTTTACGATGACAGCATCCTTAAGGATATGTTCACCGATGGTCACGAATCGAGGGTGAAGGAAAATCCGCTGAATGAGAATTTTGCCAAGAAAGAGTTTCAGGCTTTGTGGCGTGAAATTAACCACAAGTATGCCTACACGGTGGAGTTCGACAGCGCCGAGCTGATTCGCAAGGCCATTGCCCACATTGACGAAAAGCTGTTTGTTTCGGAACTACAGTACACGACTACCATTGGACGCCAAAAGGCGAACATGAATGAGTACGAAATTGACCGCGGCGATTCTTTTACGGGCGAAAAGACCCGGACGCAAACCCTCAAGCACGCAGAAACAAGCCAGATCAAGTATGACCTGATTGGCAAAATTGCCGATGGCGCAAAGCTCACACGCAAATCGGCATCTGCCATCCTGCAAGGTATCCGTGCCGACAAGCTCTATATGTTCAAGAACAACCCGGAAGAGTTTATTTCTAAAGTGATCCGGCTGATCAATGAGCAGAAGGCCACTATGATTGTGGAGCATATCTCCTACAATACCATTGAGGGAGAATACGACAGCTCTATCTTTACGGCAGAAAAGGCTACCCAAAGCTTTGATAAGGCGTTTCTTGCCAAGAAGGCAATTCAAGACTATGTGTTTACTGATGGCTCGGCCGAAAAAAGTATTGAGCGTAAGTTTGCCGAAGATTTGGATGCTGCGGAGGAAGTTTGTGTCTACGCTAAGCTGCCCCGAACCTTCCAGATTCCCACGCCGGTAGGCAACTATTCGCCGGACTGGGCAATCGCATTCTACGAAGGCACCGTCAAGCACATTTTCTTTGTGGCAGAAACCAAAGGCACGATGGAGACCCTTGAATTGCGCCCCATTGAACAAGCAAAAATCTCCTGCGCCAAGAAATTGTTCAACGAGATGTCTACCAGCCATGTTGTATACCATGATGTGGACAGCTACCAAAGCCTGCTGAACATAATGAATTCAATATGATGCGATAAGCCTCTTACCACTATGTAAACTAAGAGACCTAGCTGGTCTTTTGTTTGTATAGTTACAATTCCGCAAGTGTTCCCATCAATGCGGGCAACTCCACAGTTACGGCTTCTATTGCTGATAGTCCTCATGTTCTAGATAGTTACAGACCCTCCCAAAGACGGTCACCCTTGACAAAGAGTTTAATCAGCAGGAAAAGCCATCTGAAAAAAGTAGTGCATATGGGATATATAGGAACAGCGTCCCCCTAAATTCACTGGGGACGCTGTTTTTATCGCTTCATAATCGACTGGTGACAATTTGTCACCAGTTGATGTATGACTGCTATTAGTCAACAAACATCAACGTATAACTGCCGCTGTTCCTAACTGACTACAATTTGTAGTCGGTTCTCATATCTTGTATTTCAGAGTTTTTCAGATTATTCCCTATTAGATCGTAGCATTTGGATTCTGCCTTCAACAGCAGCTGCGATTTTCTCAGCCCGTCCATCATCAAACCGGGCGGCAGATTGGAAAATTTTCTCCACCTTGTTGGAGAATCCATCAAGGCGTTCCAGCGGCAAGTCCACATAGGGCGCAATCAGCTTTAGCTGGGATCGCTGCGAAGTTTCAAAGGGCTTAGCCGGAACCATTGCCTCTGCGCTGATGGATCGAGTAAGGGTCATCTGCCAAAGGCTTGTACCACTGTCATAAATGGGAGCAAGCCCTTTCCATTCCAACGTTTCGGAATCCCGTAAGAAGCCAAAATTTCCAAGATGTCGGTCTGTGTTAGCTAAGATATAATCGGTAGCCAGCATATTGCAGACCTCTTTTTGCGTTCCCAGTAGGCCCACTGCCTTGCAACAATCATTAAAGTGTTGCCAGTTAGATACCCCCTGCGGCTGCGGCTGTAACCGCATAAATTGAGCTGCGGTGACAAGTTCAGTATGCTCGTTGGTGAAGCATTCACAAGCGGACATAGTTTGTGTCCCCTGCTCTACAAGCCAGTAAGGAGCGTGCGACATACCGAGGCTATCATACAGCTCTGTTGCCACAAGTTCATTGTAGGGCTCTTGCTGATAAATGCCTGATCCAGCCTTTAACAGAATTCGTTTTCCATCTGCAATACGCCAGCGCTTTTGTAAAAAGCCGTCCGAGGTATTGCAGGGGGAGCACAAATCCGGCTGTGCAGAGAGAACGCCCTCACCAAACAGGGCTCGGCCTACATCTTCCGAAAAGCCGTTTTCGTAAAAATTGACAGCATGCCAACTTTGCGGGGCATCGCAGGGAGTAACCCAATATTGGTCGGAGAGACTTAATCCGCTGCATTTGACGAGCAATAGTTCGGCATATGGAACTTGTATAATTGCCGACTATCCTCAAACAGTTGGGCTAGACATTCAGATCGATGTCCTAGGAATAATTATAAAGGGAAACAAAGCTGCAATTGCTTTTATCGAAGCAAAAAAATGCAACTAAATTTACACGACCTGGGGCAGCTTTGGGCATATTGTAAATTGTGTAATCCTGCGGAGGCGTTTCTTTTGTCTTCTGCGGGGATTGGAAGCCTAAATAAAATTCTGAACAATTTATCACGAACAGATTTACTCGACTTTGGTGATGGAAGAAAAATCAAGAAGATGCAGATTGCCAAATGGGATGTTATCGCAAATTCAGTTGATTATCGCAGTCTGGTTCCTCGCATTTAATACAATTCAATTAGGCTACATAATCTTACTCTTCAAAAATATTCAGCCTGCATAGTCTCTCTTGCATACAACTTTTTCTGAACCGCAACCCAATCCTTCAGAAAATCGCCTGAAATAGTATTATCGAACTATATAACCACTGTGGAACACGATGGTCAATTGTCATTATCGTCATAGTACGATTTTGATTGGTTTCATACTGTGCTGTGTCATATTTGGCGGGTATCAGCTTGGTAGCGGGGACCGCTACCCGTCCAATCAAAGAAGCGGTTCCCCAATATCGTTTCAGACCATTATAGCTATCGGAAAGTGGAACTGTGGAAACGCGCAAAGCCTCTGCTATTTGATTTGGCAGAGGCTTTTGGGTACATGGTAATATTCTCTAATTTCGAACGAGTTATAGGTTACACTATATTGTAAGTAATCGCGCTATTCGCTTGATTACAATCAAGCAATTCAAAAAAATCGAAAATGTTAAAGAGTATACTGTAACGCTGCCGATAAAATGTAGTATAGCAATACAGTTTTGCTGCAAAGCTCCATATAAAGGCACAAGTGCTAGTCCCATAAAAAGAACTACTAAATCCGTAATGGACAAGCAAGATAAATATAGTATGGTGTTGATTGTCTCATTGAACACTGTACCGTAAGCAGGATAACCCTTTTTCTTTTTCTCATTTCCACTGGCGATTGCACCTAATGTGGCAAATAATAACCCCAGCAAAATTGAAATTGCCGTACATACCGTTTCCAGAACACTCGTGCTAATTGGGGAAATTAACGTCAGACCAATTCCAAAGCTAATTGGTGTTGCCATAAAAATTACGCGATGGCGTAGAGAAGAAAGCATTTTCCAGTAATCACAGACAATTTCACGGATGTTCAGAAAAGAATTTTTCTTTCGCAAAGAATAGCGTATAATCAGTAAGAATGTGATTGCAAGAATCAAGGCACCACAAAAATGTGTTTCGCTCATGATAGCTCCTCCGTTAGCGTCTTGATATCACATGAATAGTCATATCCATTTTTTCAATGTATTCTGTCGCGCGTGCACATAAGTACGAAATGATGGTATTCTCGTCAGCATGACCGTTGTCTTTTTCGTATTGGCTGGGTATGTATTCAAGAATGCTCAGATTATCGTATTTATGCAGATTAACAGTTCTTTCTTTACCATCTCCGATGTCTATTGTTGCAGTAACATTGTCGTAAGATATGCCGTTTTCTAATTCAAAAATCGCAGACTTGTCTAAACCGAAATGGATTAAACGCTCAATAAAAGTATTGGCTGCTCTTCCGAGAAAGGAGGACAAGACTCGCTCTTCCTTGGCGTAAGAAATCCCGCTCAATTGGTCGCTGTTGTCTTCTGAGATGCGATTACGGGTCAATTTCAACCGTTTGAGTGTACCTAAATCAAAAAAGGCTTTTAAGAATTCACTGGGAGATACATTACACGTGTGAAAAGTTGCGTTCATTTTATCTTTTGCAAACTCATTTATCATCTTACAGGTGATAGATTTGGTACCGTATATCCCCATAGATTGGAAAAGGATTAAGCCCTTGTTAATGGGTTCTGTTGACGTCTCTTTTTTGGGAATAGCAACAAATACAAAGAAAGGAACCATTCCTGCTTGATTCTTTTCAATTGAACCAACTTGTTCGTGAGATGTTGCATCGTATATGTCGCTTTCTATCCCATAATTCCCCGAATGTATGCAAGCAGCAATGTAAGAAAATTTTTCGGTTTCTCCGCGCCAATTGGGATTTGTTTCAATGTAATACAACTTCTTTTCGGATTCAAGCGTTTCCATTGTGCGGCGAACAGCAAAAAAGGCTTCAAAAAAATCTATTGCCTGGGAGTATTGCGTATCATTGTATTGAACAGGGGAGTTCAGCCCTAAATAACAGCTATTCTTGCCTGATTGGAAAAAGTAGAAGCTGGAAACATATAAACCCAAACTCATTTAAAAGACTCCTTTTTGTATGCGCAATCCTATGAGCAACTATGTTCTTTGTGACATAGGAAAAATGGTGTAGATAGAAAAACTGTTTTCATATGTGTAGATTATCACAATCAGGCCACATAATCTTCCACTCAAAGTACTCTGCCTGTGTGATCTCTCCTGTATACAACTTCTTCTGAAACGCAGCCCAATCCTTTAGGAAGTCATCCAGAATCGTATCATCGAACCACATGGCCACCGGGGAGCGCGGCGGCCAGCTATCGTTGTCATCATAGTGCAGCGCAAAGCTTGGGTTGGCATTGTACCGTGCTGTGCCGCGCTCGGTGGGCACCAGCTTGATAACGCCGGGCTGCTCCTCGTCCAGCCAGAAAAGCTGTTCCAGAATATCATTCGCCGGACCGTTTCCGCCATCGGAAAGTGCCAACGGGGAAACACGCAAAGCCTCTGCTATCTGATTTAGCAGGGGCTTTTTTGGTACGCGGTAACCCATTTCGTACTGCGCAATGCGGTTTGCGCTGAGGTCGACCAACTCGCCCAACTCTTTCTGGGTCATGCGGCGGTGCTGGCGGATGCGCTTGATTTTCTCTCCGATGTTCATTTCGTTCACTCACTTTGAAGGATTTTCCTTATTGTACCACACCATAACATAAAAGCGCAAGAAAAAAGTAACAATTTTGCGAAAACTATTGACGTTCGCATAAAAGCGCAGTATCCTATATTTACATCGCAAATATGCGAAAGTTGAAATTCAAGGATGGTGATCGAATGGATTGTAAAGAAATCAGAGAAATGTACAAGCTCATGTTTGCAGAATACCCAGACATTGTAACGGTTAAGGATCTGCAAACCATGCTGGGCATCAGCCGCCACGCTGCCTATGACCTGCTGGGGGGGGGCGAGATCAGCTGCATCCGGCTGGGAAACGCCTACAAAATCCCCAAAATCAATGTAATCAATTACGTTCTGAAAAGTCCGTGCGGTCAGAAGCGCGTGAGCGCGTAGGAGCGACCTTGATTTTGGCAAGAGCACCTCCCCGTCTCAAATAGATTCGGCACCTTGAAAACTGCATATCCGACAAGCAAGGTACATTCACCGCATTGCCGTCAACTTACGAGTACGGCAGCGCAGACAGAGTACGCGCCATGACTGCCACCGGGCACGAGCGATTCAATCTCTGGTAAACACCCCGTGGCGGAGTGGAGCGCAATGACAGATGTGGTCGTAAAGATACTTCCGTCCAGTCACAGTTCACACAATGAGGGCGGCAGGCAGAGAACCTGGCTGGGGTAAAAATACCCATGATGCCGTTGCAGCCGAACGGCAGCCTTACAAGTCGTCCCCGCAGCTGGGGCAAGGTGGACAAATGCAGCTGTAAATCGAAAAGTTATCCCGAAAGTATGCGAAACCGATTCACGTTTTCCAGTCTAATAAAGACAGGGAATCAGAACCGTATACTTTCGGGAAATTTATTGGAAGTGAATCAGATTTGATTCACTATTCAGAGGACAAGGGCATAAAAGTGAATCCGTTCTGATTCACTCGCAGTAACCGCCCAAATCCGCTCGGTGTGGGGCAGATGCCACACGCAGCACACGGATACGAAACAGCCAGAACACCCGCCGTTTGGCGCGCTTGTGGGGGTGTGGGGCGGCGTGAGCCGTACAACTTAACATTAGAGAGTAAAACTTACTACACACAAAAAGACGATAGTATGAGATAATGGATATATACCAAAACAGAAAGGACGATGCGAATGAATTATGAAAAGCTTCCAAAAACGATCTCCGCCGAAGAACTCCTCTCCACGCCGCTGCCGCCGGTCAAGTGGATCATCCCTGATTTGCTTCCGGCAGGGCTGGCGCTGTTTGCTGGCCCCAGCAAAGCGGGCAAAAGCTGGCTGACCTTGTGGCTGTGCTTGCAGGTCGCGCAGGGCAAGCCTATGTGGGGGCGCGAAATAGAGCCGCACACCGTGCTTTATCTCTCGCTGGAGGACACCTTCAACCGCCTGCAAAAGCGCCTTCTCCAGCTTGTGGGCAGCGAAGAAGCCCCTGAACGGCTGGTCATGCAGACGGAATGTGGCAGCATCGGGCAGGGGCTGGAAGAACAGCTCACAAGTTTCCTCTATCAGCACCCGGATACCGGACTGATCGTCATTGATACCTTGCAAAAGGTGCGTTCCAGCGACCAGAACAACAGTATGTATGCCAGCGATTACAAGGAAATCAGCGCGTTAAAGGCATTGGCGGACAAGTATAACATCTGCATTTTGCTGATCCACCATCTGCGCAAACAAGCCGCCGACGATCCGTTCCAGCAGATTGCAGGCTCCAACGGTCTGATGGGTGCGTCCGATACCAGCTGGGTCATGCAGCGCAAGCGTATGAGCCAGACCGCCAGCATTTTGGTGACCGGGCGCGACATGGACAACAAAACACTGCGTCTGCACGAAGAAAACTGCGTTTGGATACTGGACGAGGAAGAAAGCACCGAACAAATTGTTGCTAAAGCTGTGCCGAGTTACCTTTGGAAAGTGGCTGACTACATCGATAGCGTCGGAACATGGCAGGGCACAGCCACCGAACTGCTTTCTGCAGCCGATATCGAGGGCGTTTTGCCCCACCAGCTGACCCGGAAAATCGTGGAGCATTACGATACCGTATTCACCCCAAGAGGTATCCGCTATGAAACCCACCGCACCTCGCAGGCGCGGCAGATGAAGTTCTCTCGTGACGGAAATGACGCAGATGACGCTAATGACGCTGAAATTGACATAACCCAGCTTTTCAAATGGGATATCTCACAAACAGCGTCATCAGCGTCATTAGCGTCACAAAGATCGCGTAGGGAGAGCAAGCATGGGCGAAGTGTTGCCACAGGGCAACCCGCCGAAAAGCCTACGGGGCCAGCCCCGAACCCCTGTGAGGCTTCTGGCGCATGAGAAAACGCAGCGTTGGAATCAATGTTCGCGTCAGCGTCACAGAGAAACGAAAAATGACGCTGATGGCTAAACGGTGCGGGCTATCTCTCTCGGAATACTTACGCCAGCGGGCGCTGGGATATGAACCGGGCGGGCATCCGCCCAAGGAGGTATTTAATGTACTGGACAAACTGGATGAAATGGCAGAAAGCTGTTCTGTGCGAGATGGCGCAGCCATTAGCGCCCACACTGACCGATTGAGGGATTTGCTCATTGGCGGTAACTAAGATTTGGACGATCAAGGACAGTTTACAGCGCGTCCTTGACTATGCCGCCAACCCGGACAAGACCGAATACGATGCCCTTGCCCAGACGCTGCACTATGCGGAGAACGATGCCAAGACCAAGCTGAACGAGAGCGCCCAGCTTGTCACCGGCATCCATTGCAGGGTAGATTATGCGTGGGAAGATATGCGGGCTGTACAGGAACGCTTTGGTAAAACGGACGGCGTGGTGGCGCTCCATGCCTACCAGAGTTTCCGCGAGGGAGAGGTTACTCCGGAGCAGTGCCATGAGATCGGCGTGGCACTGGCCCGCAAAGTTTGGGGCAAACGGTTTCAGGTGCTGGTCGCCACCCACATGAACACGGATAATTTACATAATCATTTCGTGATAAATTCCGTGTCCTATGTGGACGGCAAGAAATACGAGCAGCGCCGCAGCCAGTATGCCGAGTTCCGAGCTGCATCCGACAAGTTGTGTCGGGAGTACGGCTTGTCGGTGGTGGAGCAGCCCAAGGCAAAAGAACCAGCGCGTTACGCCCGGATACGGGAGGCCATTGACCAAGCCTGTGAGGATGCCAGCACCGCAGAGGACTTTCACAGGGCACTGTATCGGCAAGGGTACATTTTCGGCAGTGACCCTAACCGTAGGTACGCAACCATCCGGGCGCGGGATGGCGGACGAGCCGTGCGGCTTTATAGGCTGGGAGAAGAATACGATTTACCTGCCATAGATGACCGACTGCGCGGGAACTACTTACTGTATGGGCCAAGGCTGTATGAGTTGAAACACCCGCCCCGGCAGTACACGCCGAAACGGTATCGTCCTACGGAAAATAGAAGCATCCTCCAAATTTTCTTTGAGGTATTCTTCGGGGAATCCCAGATGCACCGCTTATATCTGTACTACTGTTACCAACTGGGCATCTTACCCAAGAAGCAGCAGCCCCGCATCAACCGCCCGGAATTAGAGCGTATATGGAAAGACACTGAGAGAATCCTTGCCGAACACGCCTTCGTTCATGACCACAAGTTCCCATCTTTGCAGGCCATCGTGGACTATCGCAAGGGCTTGTCCCAGCAGATGGAAACCCTTACCGCGCAGCGTGCCGAGGTCGTCAAGCAGATGCGCCGAAAGGATGCTCCGCCGGAACTGGCAGACCAACGCATGGCGTTGACCTGTGAGATTGCCAAACTCCGCAAAGAGGATAAGATTGCAGAGGGAGCAATCAAGCGTATTCAACGCACACGCGAATCCAACCGTATTGACCGGGAAAACAGGATGCCGCAACATCCCAGACCACGCCGCCGCAGACGGGAGCAGGAACGCGAATGATGTCAGTTTGCACCCAATGCGCAGGATGGTTCTTGTGCAATTCTGTGAATAGCTTTCCGGCGGGATTGCTGGTATCGTTGTACCGAACCCCAAATGCAGCAACTTGAAAAAAGGAGAGATGCCTATGGTAGCAGGACGCTTACAGGAGAAAAACGGATTTTATTACATCGTGCTGAGTTACACCGACTCGGCAGGAAAACGCCGTCAGCCGTGGATTGCTACGGGCTTGACGGTAAAGGGAAACAAGAAACGCGCCGAAAAAATGCTGGCGGAAACACGAAAGAGTTTCACGATTCCCAAGGGGCAGGTGTCCGAACTCAGCCCGGATATGGCATTCAGCGACTATATGCGGTACTGGCTGAAAATGATGCGGACCGCTGTGACGGAAACTACTTACTCGTCCTATTGCTTCAACGTAGAGAAACATATCATTCCCTATTTTGAACCGCTGGGCGTAACGCTGGCAGGGCTGCAGCCGCGACAGATTCAGAGCTTTTATCTGCACGAAGCGGAAACGCTGAAAAATACCTCTATCCTGCGATTCCACGCCAATCTTCACAAGGCACTGAAATACGCCGTGCGCATCGACCTGATTGCCAGCAACCCGGTGGACAAGGTGGACCGCCCCAAGCCGCAGGCATTCATGGCAAGCTATTACAGCGCCGAGGAGATGGAAAAGCTCTTTGAAGCCGCCCAAGGGCATAAGCTGGAACTTATCATCCAGCTTGCAGCTTTTTACGGACTGCGCCGTGCCGAGGTGATGGGCTTGCGGTGGGAGGCCATCGATTTTGAAGCCAAGACGCTGACCATCCGCCACATTGTGACCAGCACCCGCATCGACGGCAAGAAGATTCTGGTAGAAGCTGACCGCGCCAAAACAAAATCCAGTCTGCGCACCTTGCCGCTGGTAGACCCGATTGCGGAGCGCTTAAAAGCCGTCAAAGAGCAGCAGGAATACAACCAAAAAATCTGCGGCAACTGCTATAACCAAGAATACCTTGGCTATGTATTTGTGGATGCAATGGGAAACCTGATCCAGCCGGATTCCGTGACGACGGGCTTTCCGCAGCTGCTGAAAGAGAACGGTCTGCGCAGGATTCGCTTTCACGATTTGCGCCACTCCTGTGCCAGCCTATTGCTGAAAGAGGGCGTACCGATGAAGCAGATTCAAGAGTGGCTGGGCCACAGTGATATTTCCACCACAGCCAACATTTACGCGCATCTGGATTCGCAATCCAAGAACCTGAGTGCGCGGACGATGGCAAATACGCTGACACTGCCGAAAGCGCCGAGCGTAAAAGAATGGTAAGGTAAAACGGCACACCCCGGTATCTGTCTGAAAGAGGACGGATACCGGGGTGTTGTGTTATTCAAACGAAATATGAAGTGTCTTGCCCATGCAAGAAGCCATTTTTTGCAGAAAATCTAACGAGGGATTTGCATTCCCGTTTTCAAAACGCGAAATGTTTGCCTGCGCAGTTCCCATTTTCTCGGCCAACTGTTTTTGAGTTAACCCGGCAGACTTCCGACTTGCGATTGCAGCGCGGATAGCTTCATACTGAGGACCAAGCTGATTGTACTCGGCTTTAACTGCGGGATTTTCAGAAAAAGTTTTGTTTTTGATGCTATTATAGTTCATCGGAAAGACCTCATCATACTAAATCAATAAAACTGTCTGATAAAATTATATCGTATAAGATATATTTTGTCAAACAGTAAACAGAATGCATAGAAAGTTCAGCGGTCAGTGCTAATTTGTGCCCAACCCAAACAGCTGGTTCTTGTGCAGTTTCATGAATAGCTATCTACTGAAATTAATGGTATGATTTGTACCGAACCCGAAAATCACTACTTGAAAATAAAGGGGAGATGTTTATAAGAAAAGTACGGGAATTTTACAAAGCGGCAACAAAAAATCACTACCCAATGTAGAATTGAGTAGTGATACTTGGCGCAGGCGGTGGGATTCTCCCGCGCCCTTGCAACAGTCCGCAGGACTGTTGCAGCCCGGCGGGACGCAAAGCGCCGGGCACGGGCTGTTCGAATCCCACCTTGCAGCCCTTGCATAGTTTGCCGCAAAAATAAAAAGCAACACCCCGCAGGGCGTTGCTTTTGGCGCAGACGGTGGGATTCGAACCCACGTGGCATTGCTGCCAAATTGATTTCGAGTCAATCTCGTTACGACCGCTTCGATACGTCTGCTTATTTAGTTTTTATCGCACCGCCTCGCACAGCGTTTGGAAAAATGCGAGATTTCGATGCAAGATAACGATGAAAGGTTGGGTACGCGACACCCGATAAAGCCCGCCGTTATGGGATTTCCTGCGGACAAGGTGACCTGCCGGATGCAAACTTTCGAGTGCTCCCTCTTACGACCACTTGGGTAATGCTCCACAGCATAAATTTTGTACAGCTTATTATAACAGCTTGCGGGGCAAATGTCAATTCTTTGCGGGTGGGAAAATGTCAGTGGGGTGTATCTGCAATGAACGTCTGCGTTTTCTGCATGACGTCCTGCAGGGTCGCCAGGTCGTGCAAAACGTCGCCGGTTTCCAGGGAATGATTGGCGTTCTCATAAAGACAGAGCGGCGTGCCGTTGGCGCGGGCTGCGGCGGCGACGGAGAAAGCATCACTCCAGGGGTCGGCGGTGCCTAAAAAGGAAAGGGCATTCTGCGGGGCAAGCGCAAACGTCAGGGAGAGAGGCGTGTAGAGAATCTGGCGGCAGGGGATGCCGTGGCGCTGGGCGAAGGCGGCGGAGACAGCGGTGCCGATGCTCTTGGAAAGAAACAGTACATCGTCGTATTGCGGCCAATCTACGGCGGACAGCTGGGCCTCGGCCTGGGCGTACAGGGTGTCAAATGCCTCGTGCAGGGCGGCGGGGTTGCCGCGCAGGCCGTCCTTGTGGTAGGTGTATTGCAGCAAAAGGGCGTGGTCGTACCCGGCGCAGGCCGCCAGCTTACGGCTGTAGTAAAGCAGCGGCTTATCACAGTGGTAGCCGATCCCGGGAAAACAGACGACGAGCTTCATGGGAAAAACCTCTTTGTTGGATGATAGCAGGCGCAAAACGCCCTGACTACAAGTATACCACGCCGACACCTCAATGACAAGAAACCGCCGTGCAGCTCCGGGCCACACGGCGGTTGGGTACTTTATGCCTTTTTCAGAATGCAGAAGGCGGCAGCCACGAGGGCCAGGGGCAGCAGCAGAGGCAGCAGCGCGCCGACAACGGCGAAAACCACCAGCAGCGGCAGGGCGATCACGAACAGCAGTGTGGCGACAAATTTCGCCAGGCCCCAAGTCACATGGAAGGCCAAACCGACAGACTTGACGAACAGCCAGGCAAAAACAAAAAGAACAAACAGCGTAAACATCCTCTATAACTCCTTTGTGCAGGTACGCGGTCAGGCGAGGGCGTGTTCCCTCAACCTGTAATACGATTTTAGCACGGGAATTGTTGCAGAAACAGGAGAAAAAGAGAAAAATAGAGGGAAATTTTTGCTGGTGGGGGAGAGATAGAAGGTTATTCCTCCAGCTTCCTTTTATACGTCTCCGCGTCGATCTGGCCGTTGGCCAGCATGCGCTCGGTCCAGAGCTGGAGGGTCTCCACGGTGAGGGAGATGCGCTCAAGTTCCTGACGGATATGGATGAAATCGTCGATTTCGTCGTTGGAAATTTTGCCGTCGGCGGCGATCTCGATCAGGCGCTCCTTCTTGCTGTTCATTGCGTTCAGCGAGGCCAGCATCTCAAGGATGATGGCCGGCAGCTCGCGCCGCGTGACAAACGGTACGTACCGCTGGCCGATAGGGCACTGCTGCGAGCAGTAGCAGTTGCACAGCGACGGGCGCTTGTACTTTTCGGCCATCGTCAGCACCTCGTCCGGGCGGGGCACGGTGCGTTCGTTCTCAATTTTTTCAATGCGCTCGGGGGCTATCGTTTCCAGCAGCTCACTGGCTTTTTCGCGGGTCAGGCCCAGCTCCTCGCGGGCAAGCTGGTAGCTGTTTTTGTTTTCTTTGGTGGATGTACGTCCCATGTTCGGCCTCGTTTCCTTATTATAGGGCAATACCGCATAATTCTAAGTGCCGATACGGCGAGCGAGGTGCGGCAGCTGCTAAGCCAAAAGCGCAGATAATACTTTGTGTATTATCGAGCATTTTGGCAACGCAGATGC
>SKEF01000147.1_pt1 | contig 72453 bp, 73 predicted proteins | sample 4826691 | NCBI WGS metagenome assembly SKEF01 (sample SAMN11008816, study PRJNA524170) | human gut metagenome | biome: Human fecal sample; material: Feces; isolation source: fecal sample from pouch patient p23, p27 | host: Homo sapiens | place: Israel: Tel-Aviv | collected 2016-08-24
GGATTCGGTTCTGGCTTGAAAAATTCCGCAAGGGTGACGTGGGCAGCACGGAACACCAGCGGCAGATCATTGATACCTTTGTCAACTCGGTCTACGTTTTTGACGACCGGGTCGTGCTCAATTTCAACTTCACGGACGATGCCAAGACGGTTACCCGTGAAGAGGTGTTGGGTTCGAGTGCTGTGGACAATGCTCCACCAAACGTAAGGCCGTTTACCTGAAAAGGTAAGCGGCTTTTTCTTGTACTTACGTGCTTTTTAATACGAAAAAGTGAAATGAATTCACTTTTGCATATTGATGATGAAACGTGTAGGAGGCCCCCTTTTCAGTCGTTTGTAGCAAGTTTGTAGCAGATCTGTAGCAAAATTCGGAGAGGAACGGCAAAATGACCTCAGAAACCCGATTTTTGCAGATTTTTGGGTATAAAATTTTATCCTTGAATTTTGTACAAGATGACGATATGACTTTCCATCTGCCTTTGAATGCCTTATAATAAAGGAAAGAGAGCTTTTTAGGAGGGAGGAATCACCATGCGCTATACGATCCGGCATTTTGATTTGCCACTGCTGACGTTTGAAGCGAATATGGACAGCGCAGAGGCAGGCCTTCATATTATAAAGGTATATGAAGAAAACAGTGCCTTTCTGCCGCTGAATCTGACGGTATCAGTAGATGGTGTAGAACGCTGGCTGCGGCATCGCACAATTCCGAAGAACCGAGCGTATGTAGATGCTCTGCTCTCTAAGGTGGGGCTTTCTTTGAATCGTCCGCTGGGAATTATCACCGTCTGCAAAGGACTTTCACTCAATGATTGCTTTTGGGTAGATGCAGAGGGTTCCGGTGACACCTTTGAAAAAGTAAATCTTTACGATAATCGATTCAGTCAGGTGCTGGCAGCAATCGCCTTTACAGGATATGGCAGCAGCATACGAACTTCGCTTGCGTCCTGCCCGGAGTTCTCGACCAACGGGATGCTGCCCAAATGCTGGCGCAGGCAAAACGGAAAAATCTATCTTTATAAAGGTGGCACGTCAGGGTTCAGCAATCTGGGGTTTGAACCGTACTCGGAACTGTACGCTTATCAAGTTGCGCAGGTGATGGGCGTGAATGCGATTCGCTACACCCTGACAAAAGATCTGAAAAAGACGCTTTGTTCCAAGTGTGAGCTGTTCACCAGCAAAGAGTATTCTTATATTCCCATCGGACAGCTTGTGTCCAAAGGCGGAATAAAAGCGATTTTAGCGTATTATCAGACGTTAGGCCAGACCTTTGTGGATGCGCTGGAAGATATGCTGGTCTTTGATGCGATCATCTGCAATACAGACCGCCACTATGGAAATTTTGGTGTGCTGGTAGACAATAAAACCAACACGATTGCGGCACCTGCACCGCTGTTTGACCACGGAAACTCGCTGTTCAGTCTGGGCGGAACGGATCTTTGGGACAACCAGAAAGCATTTGATGAATATGCCCGCACACTGCTTCCGCTTGCATACGATGATTTTTTTGCAGCTGCAAAGAGTGCAATGAAACCTCGTCACCGTGCAATGCTCCATAAGCTGCTGGATTTCCATTTTGACCGCAGAGCGACACGTTATAATCTGCCGCCAAATCGCTTGAAGATGATCGAAAAAGAGGTTCAGCGCAGAGCAAGAGTACTTTTAGGGTAAAAAAGAAATCGCCAAACGTGAGAGATTTTTCTCTCATGTATTGGCGATTTTTCTGGTTTGTGGGGATTATTCTTCTGGCAGAGCCAGAACTTCATCTTTGACCAGTTGATTGGCCGAGTCAAAGGCTTCGATCATCTGGTTGGCTTTCGGATGCAGATAGACTTCATCCAGCGTTTTGGATTTGGGCGTGTGCCCGACAGCACGTTTCAGGATATCCTTGTTGACACCTGCGCGATCACAGAGGCTGGCGTATGTATGCCGGGTGGTGTAAGGCGTATAAGTGGCGAGCTTCCCGGAAAACTCCGGTTTACGCTTGCCGTTCTCGTCATAAGGATTCGGCTGAATGCCAATTTCCTCCAAAAATGGATAGAACTTGCGGTTGCGCCAGTTCTTTTCGTTCCAAAAACCTCCTTTGCCATTTGGAAAAAGCGGGCTGTTTTCCACAGAGGTAGCATACGCATGTTCAAAAATCGGGATGCCGAAGTCAAGAATGGGAATGATGCGGTTGCGTCCAGCTTCGGTCTTGCAGCCGCCAATCAGATAAGCGCCGGATTCCGTGCGGTGAAAATCTTCGTGTTTGAAATGCAGCAGCTCATAGATACGCACTCCACAGGCCAGAAGAGCAATTACCATCTGCCCAGTGGGCGTGTTCTTTTGGCTAAGAATCAGTGTAATCTGTTCATCCGTGAAGATTTCACGTTCCGGGGATTTACGCCCCTCGACTTTCAGAACGGATGCAAGGTTAGCATCTACGACACGCCAGCCAATGGCTGTACGATACAGCTTGCTGATAAGAGTACGCTCTTTTTCCAACATGCTCTGAGACAGGCCATCATCGGCCATCTTATCAAGGGTGTTCTGGAAATCCTGCGCATAGAGAGCGGTGATTTTATAATACCAGAGCGGTTTTAGGTACTTCCATGCCAGATCATACAATTCACGGGTCTTATCAGAACGTCCTTTGTACTCACGAGATTCCAGAAAAACCTCGTGAATTTTTGCTAAGGTGGAATCCTGATATGGTGTAGCAGGACGTTTCATCATTTCAGCGCGTGCCGCTTCGGCTTCTTCACGGGTGACATAAGTGCCGACAGTTTTCATAACTGTAATACCTGTGTGGGGGTCAGGGATTGGCATTCGGAGTATCCATGGTTTCCGGCGTATCCCGGACATTCTAGAGATGCTTCCATTACCAGACGATGCTTTCAGCCGGGGCGATTCTCGTTTGACTGGAACAGTGGGCGGTGCTCCTACACCGGGGGATGATGCTGTGCCAACAGGATGACCGCAGGCAGAGCAGAATTTAGCGGTGTCTGAGATTTGATGACCGCAATTTTCACAGAACATAGATTTGAACCTCCTGTTTCAAAAATGCCCCCGACATCAGGATGATGTCGAGGGCAGATAGTTGGTTAATTACGGGTACGACTGAGTTGATAGTCTCTACTTTGCTCGGCAGTCACACCATTCTTCAAAAAATTGGTCACGTTAGGATAATAGACGAAAATTCTGCTGCCGTTTGGCACATGAGGGATATAGCCTGCGGCTACAAACCTCCGCAGGCAGGAATAGCTGAGTTCCAGCCCTTCGCTTCGAGCGCGGCGGACAGCTGCGGTTAGACTGATGAAGTCGCTGTTGTTGTTTGTCATAGGTGTTTCCTCCTGAAAATATTTGTAGTTTGAAGCGTTCAACGCTTCATAGTAATGATACTTGTTTGAATTTACGTAAAATTTTTATGTCTTGATATTTGGAGTGAAGACGAAGCGTTTGTCGTCTTTTCGTACAAGGGGGCTAAAATCTGCGTGGCTAAAATCAAATTCCACACAGGAGCTATCAATGGGTTGCGTTTGTGGCCATGCAGGACTATAATAATCATAACAAGAACGAGGCCGGTTCGATGAAGCGATGGATGCGATAATTTGCTCAGGTGTGAGCAAATCTTGCTTTGGTGGCTCGGAGACCTCTTTACTGGGCGATATTGAGGCAGAGGAAAGCTTATAAGATGAACTTGGCAAGGGAGGATAGACATCCTCTGTGACTGGCTCAAACTCATTGTTTTGAGTGGAATCTTCATCATTGCAATCGTCGCAACCGTCAAGTTCATCCAGTGGTGGAAGAAAATCGATCTGTGCTGGTGGGAGAATTGGCTCGGTGTCAGAAGGCATCGGAATCGTCGGTGAATCACTGGCAGGAACGACATTCTCTGGTGGTTTACTATGGACGACCAGCGGCTTGGTGGTCGGTGTGTCAGAATCGCCTACATAAACCGGGCCGGAGACTAGGAACTCGCCAACCTGAAGACTCTTTAGCATGGAAGTCAATTTAATTCCACCTGACGAACTAATGAAACGGGCACACATACGAACCTCATCATCAGCAGGTTGGAAATACATAGCATATTTGCACTGCTGAAGCAAAATCCGTTGCTCAGCCTTGAAATTACGGATGCTCTGAGCAACCAGCAAGCAGTACAAACCATATTTGCGACCCTCGTTGAGAATTTTTCCCAGTGCACTTGTTTGGTGCAATGGGAAGTTACTCAATTCATCCAAGTACAGGAAAGTGGGTGGGAAATCCTCGTGAGTGGCTTCTCGTAACAGTGCTGCAAAAACTACCTCTTCAACGATGTGTTGCGTGGATGGCGGAAACGAACCTAATTCCAGCAAGGTGATGCCGGAGAAAATCTCGAAATCGCCATTCTCGAAAAACTTCTGTCCCCATAAAGGAGTCAAGGCTTTTTCCAAACCGGGTGCAGCGGGCGACCGGGAATTCTGGATTTCTAGGTGTAATCGTTCCAATGCCTCATTCGGGGCAGGTGAATCACGGAGAACCTTTTCTAGTAGGGATAGCAGTAACGGCTTTTGCCCATCTGATAGCCTGATGACGGATGCAACCGTATCAACGAAAGATGCAGAGGCATCTGCGGGATTTGCTGATGTTCCAAACAAATGCAGCTTGAGTGGCTTTTGAGACACGTCCTGACGATGCACATAAGGCTCTAAGTCTGCTGGCAGAGACACAGCGTGACGATGATCTATGACTACGATTCGAACACCTGACTCTAATAAATTCCTTATAATGATATCGGAAGAAAGGGTGGTCTTACCGGTTCCACTTTTTCCACAGATAAAAATGGAAGCGTTCCCCTCCTTGAGTTTTTCGATAATTGTAACAGCCTTTTGGTAAGTAGAGCCTATTTTTAACCTCATGGTTCCGTCCCTCCTGTTTTAATCAGAATCTTCATGTTCGGTCAAGCAACTGCGCTTCAAGGTCAGAAGTCGAGCATCTACATAGGTTCCGTTGTCAATACGAATCTTTTTGGCAGTGCTGAACTCAGAGAGCAAATGCTCACTTTGCAAATTCGAAATAATGGCAGATGCACTATAGCCCTGTGCATATTCGCAAATCAGATATTTTAGTAAGGAACCTTTCAACAGAAAGTCACCTCCTTTTTGTACGATATCCCGGTCAGGATCATAGCTAGAATCGACCTCTCCATAGCGGAGAAGACGAATGTCCCCGGCTTCTTGTGCGAAATAGAGTACCCTGCGTAAAATCTCTTTGGCGTTGCAATCCAGAGAGCTGTCCCACTCGGATAAACAATTATTTATGTATGCCTGACAGACCTCGTGTGCTGTTTGTGCTAAATCCGGTTGTTTAAGGAGCTTTAATGCCCAGCAAAGAACAACGGATGAAACGTTTAGAAGTGCGATTTCATTCCGAAAGGCGCACTCTTCATCCAAGGAACCTAAAGCGGTTATATAAGACCGCTCAACGATGCGCTCAAAGGCATCTGGGTTGTGCTCAACAAGGGCACACAGCTTGCTAAAGATTTCGGCCAGAGGCAGCGCGGCTGTATGGCTTTCCTCGTGAGGCAAGAACAGACAGTGCTTCTGTTGCAACTCAGTAATGCCGTTCGTAGATACGATAAGGCATAGCGGAAAACGAGGCTCTGTCATAGTCCTTGTAAGCAGAGTGGCAAAATTTGTCGCTGAACGGTAGTTGCCAACGGTAGCGGCAATTCCTGGATTGTCACCGTAGACTGATAATAAGACATCCGGGCCGTGCTGATCGAGCATTTGATTGAAGTGCTTTGGTATGTCGTCAACCGTCATTCTTGTTGAAGTAGAAACATCATTGTCTAAAAGAGCAAAGAAACGATGAATGCCCTCAAATTTATCAGAGATTCTAGTTTTGATAATCCCTAAAATCCTGACCAAAGCCAAGGGCAACTTCTCTAAGTCAGTGGTGTCCAACAACGAGGTAGCCAAGGTGTCCTTCATCTGCGGCGTATAGAGCCAGCGACCATCCTCTAGTTGATACCATCCAACAGGAGGCAGCAAGTAAGGGGATTCGGTGTTCAGAATTGAACTGATGAAAGCCGCCAACAAATCTGCCCACCGTTTACTGTCCTCGGTATAATGGATCTGGCCACCCGCAGCCATGAACTTCTTCAGCAACGTCTTCGGACTAAAATCGCCTTTCTCCAGCCAGAATGCTCCGGACGGTTTGTTGGGAATACGGAACGATACATAAATCCATTCGGTTGTTTTGTCACGCTCAATTTTCCTTACAACAATAGCCTTGAAATCATAGCAAGATGTGAATGACCGCCGAATCGGTCGAGGATCGTTTGGAATCCGCTTCTTAATGATCCAAGGGCGTTTGTAAATATCTACATCGAATCCAAAATTATCGAAGTGATTAAACTCGGCCAAGAGCGCTTTTAGTTCAGCTTTTTGGGCAGGATCACTCTGTTGCCGAACTAGTCGATTGTGTACTTCTTGTCGGTAGGCCGCATCTCTGGCATCTATATCCATTTGATGCGTTTCCATGTCAATGAACTCCTGACCACTGCTGTTGATATAGGTACAGGCAGGTACAGAAGTAAAATCTCTGGGTGGATCGTGAACTCGATTTGAGACTATGAATTTGCTACTCATGGTAAAAACCTCCTTTTGTGAATATGTCTTCTTGTGGGCAGTCTGACCGTTCCATTGGCGTATGCTACCCACTATGAAATTTTCAAGGTGCGATGCAGTGGGCGGCTACCCGTGAGAGGTGTCCGTCACTGTGATGCACAGTATACAAAAATCGAGAAAACTTTAGAATCAAAAAGCACTCACAAAAAGGTCAATTTGTGAGGACGTTTTAATTGACAAAAAGCTGATAGATGAAGGACTATAACTATATGGAGAATGCAAATGACTTTGAACGCTTTGTACTTTATCGGACGGAAGAAGCACTACAGATGGATTCAAGGGGGCTGGAGTGGAATATTCAAGAGAAGTCTGAGCTTTTGCAGAATCAGTATATAAATGAAATACTTTACAGGGCACTGAACTCAACGCAACCTTGGAATGACTTTTCTTTTATAGATGCGAGTGGAATTAAAGAGTTTTTCTATAACAATGCACTGGCATGTGCTTTGGTTACGTTTGGATATTTATCGTCAGAAAACACAACACTTGAGGAAATAATGTGTGATCCGAAGAAACATGAAGTTGCAGAGAAAAACAAGGCGATAAAAGAGGACGCAGAGGAATTTAGAAAAAAATGCCAGAAGCTATATGAAAAAAGAAAAGTTTGGCAGGAAGAATTCAAAGAAAAGCACAATATAAAGGAATGGTACATAGAAATCAAAGAAATGGAAGAGAAAATAAAAATAGAAGAGAAAGCAGTCAAAACTGAAACGGATAAGAAAAAAATTAAAGCGGACAACAATAAACTAGATGAGATGAAGAGTTATGCTGAAGCAATAGAAAGAAAGTTGGCGAATTATGCTGAAATAATAAAGTGTCCATATACTTATATTCCGCTTAAAGGAAAAATAAAAAATTTCTTGGCTCCGCTAACAAGAAAAATTGTGTATGAAGTTGCAGAGAAAAAATATGCTGAAATATTCGACTATAAAATGATTAGATTGCATGAACTATATACCAGTTATCTTGATGGTAGAAGACCATTGAGAGATAGGGATGAATGGCTTGATGATGAAGGTGAAGATGATGTCCAGAGACAACGAAAAAGCCAACTTATAAAATTATATAGCGATTTTTGCAATGAACTGGTTAGAATAGGAAATGAAAGAGATGGGTATGAAACTTGTAGTGAGTATGTGATGAATGAGTTTGCCAAAGAACTGATTTATCATAGTAGAGCAATTATAGAGTTTGAAAACTTTGTTGGCTTGATAAAGGCTATTCCATACAGGGGAAATGCTAATTTGCGAGATGTGCTGGAAAACGAATTTTATCGAAGAGAAAATATTATGCGGTTTAAGTGCTCAGCTCCAGTGCTTTTCTATTCGGACGAAATGATTTATGAAAAAAGCAATATTTGCATGCCTGAATATATTGCTTTTTTGAAAAGGACGGTAGTTGAGATTTACGTTCTCGCAGGAAAAAAGACTGACAACGCCTATAGCTTGGTGGAAAATTATGTAAATAAAAAGGGAGCAGAATACTTCAAACTCGAAAATTTGAAGCTATGGGACAGCCCAAGTGACCAGAAAGATTGTAGAATATCTTCAATAGAATCTGTTTTGTATGCGATTTCTCCACGTGCGATTTATACAGAGGGCGAAGACTTGCTAAAAATATGTGCACTCTTGTTATAAGATGATTTCGACACTTTAAGAAAAAACGAACTCAATAAGAGCCGTAACTCCCAATAAAAGCAGAATTTCAAGGCGGATTTTTTCAAAACTGTCGAAAATGGCATAGAAGGAAAGCGCATAAGACATAGTCTAAGAGCAATCACGCAAGTGGTTGCCCTTTCTCTGTATCTGGTATGATTTGACATTCGGCAACAGTATAGTAACCCATCAAAGGAGGATTGGCCGTTATGTTTGATTATTACGACACCCTGATAACCCCGGAAGAAGTTGCCGATATGCTGAACTGCGGTATGAATACCACCTATAAACTTTTGAAGACAGGAAAAATCAAGGCGATGCGAATTGGAAGAGTATGGAAAATTCCAAAGAGAGCAGTACAAGAATATATTGTGCAGGAAGCTCATATAAAAGCTGCTGGATGGTAATACGAAAAAAGCCCACATGGAATGATTGCTCCATGTGGGTTTTCTGTTGCTTGAAAATAATGCTTGATAATGAGGTGTACATAAAAATAATCTTGGTGTTAATGCTGGATAATGTGTGGAGAGGAAAGAAGGTGAAATTTAATCTTTATTAACAGCACTAACATTAAGATAAATAGCTGAATGACAGTAGGCTATTTCGGGTCGAGCGAATGATGTGGGACACACACACATTTTGCCACACCTGTTGGGAGCGGAGCTCCCTTTGTTTTATAAGATAATATAAATACAAGATGTTATTATTGAAAATAATATAATTATTATTAACATTAGATAATAGTATATATTGTTTGAAAATGGCTGAAAGCTGTACCAATGTTATGGTTCTTAATAGATATTCTTGTATGAAAATTATCTTGTCCATCTGAAGAGTATATCAACGGAAAGGAGCACTTGAAAGTGGAAAAAAGGCATAGAGTAAACGTATATCTCTCAGAAGAAGAATATGAATTATTAAAAAACCGTCAGAACGAAAGCGGAAAGTCACAATCAGAAGTTCTGAAAGAGAGCTTGTATAGAGAGCAAGATATAATGGATGCTAAGTTCTCTGACAGCATTTTTAGGATAGCATGTTGGATTGAAGAAAGAGAGTACGATAAAATCAGAGAAGAGGTAAAAAAATATGCCGATTATCAAATTCGTGAACGAAAGTGAGAAGATTGAATATTCTACGGAGCAAGACGTTTGCAGTCTTCTTTGCTATGCGTTTGATCCTCAAAAGACAATAATGAACGACAATCAATTTGTTGGGTGTAAACCTTTCGGTTTTCCATTTTGGTATATGAGAAATCCTTTAGCAGTACATCAATTTATGGAATTTAACCATAAGAGACAATTCAAGCATCGGAAAGATTTGGCAAAACATAGAGTGATCTCATTTTCTAAAGAAGAGAATCCTTTAGTAGCGACATTAAAGATAATTGCTGAACGGATAGTGTCTTTTTATGCTAACAATGGTTATATTGCTGCGTATGCAATTCATTTCGGCACAGAAAACCCACATATCCATGTTATCGTAGATACTATTTCCTATCAGAATCTAAATAAGTTCCACATGAGCCGTAGGTATGAGTGGAATCAAATCCATGAAATACTGAATGATTATAGTGTACAGTATATCACAAGGTCTGTATCGAAAAGAGTGCGCTGCGAAAACCGGGAATATTCGGTTGCTGTATATCTTCCGAAAAAACCGAGAGAGCGGATGGAAGTCTTAGGTATCGAATATGACGAATGTCCAGATTATTAAACGATGAACCAAAGGAGGTCTATAACAATGGACAAGTTTGATGAAAAAATCATCGGTTATGAATCTACAAAAAATATTCTACGTCAAATACTGGATACTCTGAAAAGGCCAGAAATCTATAAAAGTAAAGGAGCTTCTATCCCCAGAGGACTTCTGATGGAATCCGACCCTGGCCTTGGTAAAAGTTTGCTGGCAACCGTCTTTATAAAAGAATCAGGCCGCAAGTCTCTCGTCTTTCGGAAAACCAGTCAGGAAAACAGTTTTCTGGATGAATTGAGGGCTGCTTTCTTGGCTGCAAAGGAAGCCGCACCTAGTATACTGCTCCTAGAGGATTTGAACCTCTACGTAGAAAGTAATTCTCCCTATGCGCCAGAATGGGCTTGCTTACAAGCCTGTATTGACGATGCAAAGAGCACAGACCTTTTTGTGATCGCCACGACAAATGACACAAAATATATGCCACCATCACTGCTAAGACCCGGAAGATTCGATTATACGCTCTATCTTGACCCTCCAACGGGAAAGACTGCTGAGAAGATCGTCAGCTATTATCTCCGGGATAAGGATTTGGCAGAGGATGTTTTGATTTCAGATATTGTTAAAGCTATGCCCAAAGTAAGCTGTGCTACTCTTGAAACAGTAATGAACCTTGCTGCGCTGAATAGCACCTACCAAGGACACGAGCATATTTACAAAGATGATGTAACAGATGCCTTGCTTCAGGTGGTTTATAAGCTCTCCAAAACAGACAAGAGCCTTGATTTGACCGAACGCCAGAAGATTGCATTACATGAAGCAGCCCACGCAGTTGTAGGAGAGATTCTGAATCCTGACAGCATCGGCATCGTTACCATTCGTGGGGATCAAAGCTGCATTGGTGGCTTCGAGAATGGCTGTTCTACTTACTTGAAAAACGAAGAAGAACTTCTGAACGATATAACGAAGACTTTGGCAGGAAAAGCAGGTGTGTCTTTAATTTATGGAATGATGGATGTAAATGCAAGTGGTGACATTCAGAATGCCAATCGTCTGCTTGATCTTTGGATGACATCCCTCGCAGGTGCTGGTTTCTCGGAGGTCGAATCGGCGAATAATAGAATGTCAGAGACAAGACTTTTCAGTAGCGAAGCCATAAAAGCAGCTAAGATGGAAGAGTTATACCGCAGAGCCAACAAAATCCTCTATGATAACAGAGATTTCCTACTTGCTGTCCAGAAAGAACTTCTGGAACATGAAACGCTGCTGAACAGTGATCTGGCAAAAATCCGGGAATCCTGTACCTAAACCCTATTATTCAAAAGGATAAAGCGGTCAAGCTTTTTGAGGCTTGGCCGCTTTTATCTGGCAATATGCAGTTGAAACTCAGGGTTCTTCCTCTATATATAGGAAAGCACACAGCATTTTAGTAACTGCCTCTCTTTGAACAGGAGAGAGCTTAGCCCAGAGATCAAGAAGCTTCTTTTGCTCCTTCGTCAGATAAACTGAGTCCTCCTCCTGAAAGAACTGGGAAAGCGTGATGCCGAAGCCCGAACAGATCTTCTCGATGGAAGCAACATTGGGTTGGAGATTTCTTCTCCGCCATGTTGAGATGGTGGATTGGGTCAGCCCGGAGTTTTCTGCAAGGGCATACTCAGACCAGCCACGGGCAAGTCGCTCCTGTTCAATGCGCCCTAAAATGTCAAATGTAGGCTTCTCTCGTTCCATGGTTGACCTCCTTGTAAAAATCGTAGTGATTACTTACGATTTTATTGTTCCAAGGCTTGACCGATAATTGTATAAGTCGTATACTCTGAATAGTAAAAATCGCATTACTACCGTCTGATTTGGGTGATATGATACAAGAAGAAAAACGATTCGACAAAATTTGTAGTAAAAAGATCCAGAAAATGATATGGTAGACACTCCCTGTCCATCTTCGTTGTTATAATGGGGCTGAACCAAAGAGGAGGACAAGCTAATGACAGCAGACACCTTAAAAACGACCCGTGTTTTGGAACTTTATCAGGATTTCCTTTCCGGAAAGCTCATCAATAAGCAACAGGCCGCAGAGCAGTACCATGTGAACGTCCGCTCCATTCAGAGAGACATTGACAGTATCCGGGATTTTCTTTCGGAACAGTGTGCCAAGGAAGGCATCGTACGGAAGATCGAATACGACAAAAAGGAAAACGGCTACCATCTGGTCACACAGGAGATCGAGCAGCTTTCCAAAGGTGAGGTTCTGGCCCTGTGCAAGATTCTGCTGGAAAGCCGAGCTTTTACCAAAGAGCAGATCGAGAAGCAGTTGCAAATTATCCTGAACCTTTGTGTATCGCAGAGGGAAAAGGCCGACATTGAGTGGTTCATCAGCAATGAGCTGTTCCACTACCATGACCCGGCTCATGCAGCCGTTGACCCGGACAATCTGTGGATGGTGGCACAGGCCATCCGAAATCAGTCGGTGCTAGAAATCGAGTATCGGAAGCTGAAAGAGCGTCAGATCGTAAAACGGATAGTTGAGCCGGTGGGATTGATGTTCTCAGAGTATTATTTCTATCTCATGGGTGTTATCACAGATCACTCCACCAGAGAGGCTTTCCACAAAAAGAACGATCCTTATCCCACCATTTACCGGCTTGATAGGATACATTCCATCAAGGAAACAGGTGAAAAGTTCTCTGTACCCTATAAAGACCGCTTCAAAGAGGGCGAGTATAAGAACCGCACTCAGTTCATGTTCGGCGGTGAGCCGCAGAAAATCAGCTTCAACTACTATGGCTCATCGGTGGAGGCTGTGCTGGACAAGTTCCCAATGGCGAAAGTCGTAGATGAAAAAGAGGGTGTTTGCTCCATTGAAGCTGAAGTCTTTGGAACAGGTGTTAAAATGTGGCTGCTCAGTCAGGGCAGCAGGGTCAAGGTGATTGCGCCGGAAACGCTGGTGCAGGAGATGAAGCAGGAAATTGAAAGGCTGAAAAGCCAATATTAAGGAGGCTGTTTTATGAAGATGGTAGCAAATGAAACCGAGCTGCGTAATGCGCTGAAAGAAAAGGCGCAGGAGATCACGATTGTAACATCGTATGCAGATACTGTGATGAAGCGGTATTCTTTTGAACTGACAACACCTTTGATGTCTTTTGCTGTGATGGCGGTTCTTCCATCACTATTTTCTGTTTTTAAAATTTCAGATCAACTGCGGGCGTATAAGATCAAATCCTATACGCCGGGACGATTGGTGATTGAGAGAGAATAAAGGAAAAACGCAATGGCAACAACAGCTGAAATTGAACGAGTAGAAGCAAAGATCATTGCACAGCAAGGAGCAAAAAGCTGTGATAAGTATGATTACTTGATTGCAACAGGTTGCGGTGTAGTTGCTGGTCTTGTAGACAGCTTTTTTGTGGGAATGCCCGGAGAAAGCAAGCTTGGTGGCTGGACAGATGCTCAGGTGGATAAGGCCGTAATGGGCTTTGGAAAAATCTGTGGATGGAACCCAAGGGCGGGAAAAGAAAAAAGCATTTCCAGTGCTATTGGTTTTTTTGAAAGGCATTATTCAGTAAATTACGACCAGAAGAACAGCACGGAGGTGGACGGACTGTTCAAGATGGCACCCAAAAACCATCACATGAAGTCATTGGCTCATGCACCGGATATTATCGGTCTGTTTTTTTCGATTCTCAACCAGTTTACAGGAACAGCAACATTTTTGGATAACGGGCAACTGATTACAATACAGACAGATACACAAGAACTGCAGGGACACGATTTTCTGTCAAAGCTGTTTTGTGGAACGGTAAATTGGTTTTGTCATCTAATGTCCGATGTGGCGGGAAGCTCTGGCGGTCGAGGAAAGGAGAACGGTAGCCGAGGAAGCGGCATTGTAATCCCATTCTATGAATTGTTTGGCTTATGTGATTTTGGAAGCTTTCAGGTTGGCAAGGACAAAAATACATTAGCGGTTCTGGCGACCAAAGCATTTCAAGGCGGTTATGATGCACGATGGGGCCTCACAATGTCAATCCCGGTGGTGCTGTGTGATTTGAGTATCCGGTTTATCTGGTCGGTTCGTTGCTTCTTTGGCAAGAAAAAGCCGCTTGTAGAGTGCGTCCCGTCCCAGAAATATCCAGATCTGCGGATGATGCTCCTGATAGGAAATGGATCACTTTGCCTTGTAGATGTAGTGGACGCAGGGATTCGATCTGGCGGTAATGCGCTTGTGTTTTTTATGCATCTGAATCTGATCGCTTGGTATAAATTTGTAAAACGGTCCATTGCGGAGCTGATTATTCGTTTTGATCTGAGTTATGGTGATTTGGCAATTTACATTGAAAAAATCAATCAAGAACTAGATCAGCAACTGCAAATGCTTCGGCAAATCGACTACGAAGCTTACAAAAAAGAGCTGGTACAGATTAACAATATAAGTTGCTTGTTGGAAAATTCACAGGCGGGCGTGAGCAAAATTTATCAAAAGCTGGATGAAATGGGGGTGGAGATGCAATTCCATAGCAGCGAAGAATTTGAGGAAAAGATGATGGATGATACCTTCGTTCTGGAACTTTAAGGAGGCAAGAAAAATGTATTATGAACAGCTTTTTACGACGGGCAATGCAAAAATGAACTTTGTCAAGGGGCTGATTCGGATTTCCAAAGCGGATGGTGAAATCAGCCCGAAAGAGCAGACATTTTTTATTGATGCGGCACGGGGGCTTGGAATTCCGGAAAATGATATTGCAATCCTGCCAGCTGTAATGACGCAGACAGAGGAAATCCCTCTGACATTTGCATCTCGGCAAGAAGCTCTCTGCTTTTTGCGGGAGGCGTTGCAGCTCTGTATGGTCGATAATGATTACTCCGAGTGTGAGCAAAAAGAAATTATGAAGCTGGCAAAAGAGTTTGGCGTAGAGTCGGAACGTGTCTATGCACTTGAAAAATGGGTACAGGATGGAATTGAGTGGAAAAAACAGGGTGACATGCTGGTTGAGGATTGATAAAAAGGAGAAAATCAATTATGGGACTTGGTAAAATTTTTGCAGCAGTCGCCGCAGGTGCAGTGGCAGTGGTTGCGGCTCCCGTTGTATTGCCCGCAGCTGCCGCAGTAGGAGCCGCTGGAGCAGCCGCTGCTGCCGGAGCAGCGGCAACCGTGGCTGCTGGCGTGGGAACTGTTGCAGCAGGTGCAGGCGCATTAGCTGCCGGCGCAGCAACTGCTGTGGGCGGAGCAGTTGCCGCAGCAGGTACAGCAGCTGCATCTACGGCTGTAGGTGGAGCAGTTGTTTCTGCAGCAACTGCAGCAGGAGCAGCAGCAACTGGTGCAATGGGCGCAGTAGGAGCAGGCCTTGGGGCAGCAGCCTTTGTTGCAGCAGATGCACCGGTTATTGGCGGGGTAGCAAGTACTATTGCTACCGTTGCACTCACTGATGCTGGCGCAGCGGCTGTAGGAACAATTGCAACAACAGGTGCAGTTGGCGTTGCAAATGCCGCATCTGGCGTGAACAAACGCATGAAAGCCTCTGAAATCAAGAATGACGCGATGAATCACTATGATAATGCCAAAAAAGAGTTGGAAAAGAACCAGGCTCGTACAAATACTAAATTGGAAGAACTGGGAAAATTGAAGCTCAAGGCCTGGGGCGAGGGCTATCCGCGTTTTTGCGAAATGTATAGCAAGGTAAAGCTCCCGCCAAAATCAAATGGTGACATTGTGCTGGAAGGCAACCTTTCTCTGACACCGGAAGATATCAGCGAACTTCGGACACTTGGCATCGGTGCGAAGGAAGTGATGGCAACAGGAGCAACGGGTTTTGCAGTAGGTATGCTGGCCAGCTTTGCAGCACAAAGCGGTGCCGCAAGTATGGCATTGTTTGCTTCTACTGGAACTGCGATTACCTCTCTTTCTGGTGCGGCGGCAACAAATGCAATGTTGGCGCAATTAGGCGGCGGTGCGCTCAGTATGGGTGGCCTTGGTATGGCTGGAGGTCAGGCGGTGCTGACTGGACTGACGGCTGCACCGCTTCTCATGGTAGAAGGGATTCTTTTTAATGTGAAAGGCAGCAAGGTGCTGGAAAACGCAAAAGATATCGAATATGAAACTAATAAAGCCATTGGCACCATGAAAGATATAGAAGTAGAACTGAAACGTTTGTCACGCTTGTCTGAGAGTGTACAGGATGAATTGCAGCAGCTCTATGATACATATCTGAAACTGATAGAACAAGCAGAAAAGACTGTTAAGTGCACAACACAGTATGTTGAATTTACGGCGGCTGAAAAGTTGAACTTCCAAAAAACTTGTCTGGCAATTAAACTGATTTCCATGCTTTCCAAGCAGGATCTGTTGGATAAGGCCAAAGAGGGAGAGATGAACAAAGTTCTGGATAAGGAAACAAAGGAAACCATCCAGAAAGTTCATCAAGCTGCGGGAGATGGAAAACTGCTGGTAGCCTAAAAAATAATCCGGGACAGCTTTTGGGGGCTGCCCCGGATTATTTTTAGGTAAATGACTTGAGCACTTCTTTCAGTGCTTCACGCTGCTCCGGGGAAAGCTGAGCCAGCAACTCTAAAAACTCCTGCTGCTCCTCCGGAGTGAGCCTGTTCTCCGGCTCAGAATGATTTTGGCGGTTCATAAAAGATACTTGCTCCTTTCGGCAAATCCTGTTCAGCCATCAGTTCAGCACGAATCTGACGCTTATATTTATAATAGGTATTCCGGGCAAGACCGGTGAGCTTCATACACTCGGCATCATCAAGTGTACCGCCAAAGGTCTTGCAGTGGGTGCGGATGATCTGTTTGGCTTCTCTGGCTTTCTTTGTTTCAAAGCCGACACCCTTTTTGCGGCCAACCTGCTTGCCGTTCAGCCGGGCAGTCAAAAGGCCCTCACGGGTGCGCTGGTGCAGATCGGCAACTTCTTTTTCGGACTGCTCAAAGGCCAGTTTGATCTGCTCCTTTGCCAAGGCCATCAGATACTCGTTGATGCCCTTCAAGATGAAGTCTACGTTTGTCCCTGTCATGGCAATGCTGCCGGACAGGGCTTTTTTGTAGGTCTCGGTGTCAATGTGGTGCTCTTTCAAGAACACCAGCCGGATGCCCTTATGGTAGAGGTCTTCGTACAGAGCAAAACCTTCTTCTGCATTTCTGGACATCCGGGATACTGAATCGAACACCACCGTATCTCCTGCTTTCAGAACCCGGTAGAGCTTCAACCACTCCGGGCGAAAGATGGATGTGCCAGTGTAGGCTTCCTGCACGATATGGGCAGTCGGGTACGCGGCCTTGATGTTGCGGATCTGACGGTCAATGCTCTGCTTTGCCGTAGAGATGCGGCAATAGCCATAGATGTTCATGCTTCTCCCTTCTGGCTCAAAGATAACGAGCGACATTTTTAAGACTGTGTTTTGCACCTTGAAATGGCCTGAAAATGGCTAGTTTTAATACAAAACAGAATATACGGTATTTTTAATACAGTTTTAGTGGGCATAGGCAGTCATAAAATCAGAAATGGTAGTGCACGGTTTGTGATTGGCGGTGTCCTCGCCATCCAAAGGAGCGTAGTTCCAGTCGGTGTCCTCGTCAATATATCGCCGCCCATCATCCGGCAGTTCCAGCGGTTCCGCAAGGATAATGGTGCCCCAGTGGTTGACCATCACAAAGGGCGCGATCTCACAAGGGATGCCCCGGCACTCATCGTCGTGCCGGACATCGTAGGCGTACAGGCCATCCGGGACAGTATCTCTCTTGATGCGGATGCTGGTGAACAGCGCAGGCTTTCCGCAAACCGTAATTTCCTCGTAGTGTTCGGTCATTGCATTAAAGGTCATAAGGCGTTCCTCCTTAAATTTCAATGATAAAAGCTCTAAACTTCTCTTTGTAGAAATCCATTGCACTCTGCGGCAGGGAAGTCAGATTCCCTTCGTTGTCGCATCCGGCCAGAAATCCCGGCCCGGCAAGAACATCGGCTCCATCCCACAGCGGACGATTGAGCGGCAGGTCAAGCAGCTTGCCTTCATCATTGCAGACCAGTGTGACCGCTGAACCGGTGTCACTCAATGTGATGCATTCGATCAGCCCGCCTACAAATTTCTGCATGGCTTCAAGGGTGTTGTCCAGCTCGATTTCCTTTGGCAGCTCCATTGGCAGGAGCGCAAGGACTTTGATTTTTCCTTCTTTCATCGTAAAATCTCCTTCTCCTTATGCTACGTTTAGCCTTGTAGCCTTATAGCAGTCAGCGCACATTCCCTCATGGGTGGCGGCAAACTCTGCCGCCTGCATGATGGAGCCATCCTTCAGCTTGACCCTCTTGATAGGCTGGTTGCACCGGGCACAGATGCAGGGCACAGGCGGCTGTTCCTGCTTCGGGCTAGCGGATCTCGGTTTCGGCTGCTTTTGCGGTTCTGCCTCCGGCTGCGGTGCAGCATCTTCCGGCAAATCCTCTCCGGCGTAGACATAGAGACCAAGGCCGAACATAGCAAGGTTCTTCACTAAGCACCGCATGATAGCCTTATTCACATCGAACATAGGGGCTGCTTCTACGGTGCGTTCTTCCATGCCGATCTTTTCACGGCGGCGGGTCTGCGGATTGTAGTCCCATTTCGGGGTGGTATAGGTGTAAGGCACAGCTTTCATGGCTTTGTTTGCGCCATCCAGTACAGGCAGCCACATTTCGTGCGAAACGCCCTCAATCGTGACAGTGGTATACACCATGAATCCGGTTATGGGGTCATAAACATAGGGCAGGCCGTTGAATTTCTTGACCTCATAGTTGGCAGTGGGATACAGCTTCTTCACCTCTGCCCAGGCATACGCCCAGCTTACATATTTCAGTTCCGTGTTGCCGGACTTTTTGACTTCCAGATGATCTTTGAAGTCGATAGCAAATAATTTTACGAATGGATTTTCCGTAGCCATAATAACCCTCCAAGAAAAAAGGCAGCAGAGAAGCTGCTCTCTGCCGCCATACAATTATGCCGCATGAACGATGGTGAACCTGCGGCTGCTTACATTTTTGCTGTACTGGTTGAAAATATCCGGCTGCTCTTTCCGCAAACGCTGGGACTCCACACGTTTGCTTTCGGAGGACACCCACGACACCTTATAGCCCGGTGCTGTGCCATAGGCGGCATCCTGCATTTTCAGTTTGACCTGTTGCTCGATAGCCGTTTTCTCCTGTTCCATCTGCTCGATTTGGTCGGAAAGCTCCTGCCGCTTGTCCAGAAGTCCATGTAGAGCACTCAGGTCAGCGGTCTTGTCCCGGTTGTCCACCTCATACATCTGGTTGATCTGCTGGGTGTCACAATCACAACCGTTGGGTGCAGGGGGAATCTGGGGCACAATATGGTTTGTCCAGAAAAGTTCTTCCTTATCAATGAGATCAGAAAGCACCTGCTTATCTGTCACGATCTTGTGGATCACCAGCTCTTTGCCGAAAATCAGAGCTGCCACATACCAACAGTCGAAACCGCTGACGGCTAAGTAGTGGTCAACCTGCGCCAGATAATGAGCCGGGATTTTCCCATCAGCCCACTTGTCCGCAGAAAACGGTGAGACCGTTTTGCATTCCAGTCCTGCTTTCTGCCCAACGATCAGACGATCAAAGTCTGCCAGAAGTAGCGGATGTTCCTCGCTCTGGTAGATAGCATTTGCACGGCGCACCTTTAGACCGGTGGTCTCGGTGAAGCGCTGCGCCACATAATTCTCCAAGTCACGGCCTTGCCGCATAGCTTCATTGTCGATGTTTTCAACGGTATCGCTGATTTTGTCGTGGTACACCTGAAATGCAGAGCGATAGGGATTCAGGCCAAGGATAGCCCCGGCATCCGTGCCGGTAATACCGCATTTGCGATAACGGAGCCAATCTTCTTTGGTCAAATTCAATGTAGATACAAGCCTTTTCATGCAATATTCAACCTCTCTTTCATGTGTTCTTCTACAATGGAGAAATCACATTCCACCAAGTCTCTAATAATAGTAGAAAACTCATCCACCAAGGTGCGGTCATCGTCCAGCCACAGGGCATACAGGAAATCCAGAATATTCCGCTGCACCCGGAGATGGTTCCAGAAACGCTCGTCCATCTGCTTTTCGGTGTCCAGCGTAATCAAGGCACTGACGATAGTGCTTTTTATCGTGATCTCGTATGCCGTGGTGCAAGTAGGCTTTGGAAAATCGGCTTCGATGCTGTTCAGGAACTCAGAAAATTCCCGGACAGCCCGGTTGCTCACATCGTTCATACGTCCTCCTTTATGCTGCTGCCAGCACCATCTTGTAAGCCTTGTCGATCATGGGATTGCCCTCTGCGGTACGCAGAAATAGATTTTCGTTGTAGTTGCGAGTTTTACGGATGGGATTTGCATGGGTGGCAAAGTCGGAAACAGCGTTCACGAACCGCCAGCCATTCTTTCCAACCCATTCCAGATCAGGTGCATTGTAGTAGCGAGCCTTCAAATCTTCCTGCAAGCGCAGGTTGTTCTTCCGCTGGCCATCGGTTAAGTCTTCCGTGATGGGGAAGAACTCGTTGATAAACTCCTGCACCTTGCGGTCAGACAGCTTGATGGTGGTCAACTCATGAATGCCCTTGCCCAGCTCCCCCATATAGCTGTTGGCAAGCTGCAAGGTCTCACGGGCATCCTGCACCCGGAGCAGAACATTTTCGGTATGGCGGGCAGTCCAGATACGCTTCGCTGTACCCAGAGCCAGATTCAGGGTGTTCTGGCAGACAACACGAACCGGGGTCATGGCGACTTTCACACCAGAGCTGCCATCGTGACTGTTGAAGAACACAAGATATGGGGTCACTTCATCTCCGGCGATGATGTACTTCTCCGGCAGCTTCGCCAGCATCCAAACCTTCTTGCCGCCCTGCAAGGAACCAGCAGTTTCATAAGTGACACCTTCACCCAGCAGATCATCGGTGAACTGGAATGCATCTTCGTTCTGCACGATGCGATAACGGTCAGATACGACACCAAGCACAGCATCATCGGTGCTGCGGACATTGGCACGGTAGCCGGGAATCATAGCACCAGTGCCGGAGTAGATGTTGCGGCTCTCGACCTGCCAATCCAGACCGGCCAGCTCCAATGCCTCATGGCTTGCAGGGGCATCCATGACAATACGGCCAAGGCCGTGCCAAGGGGGTTCGCGGACAGAGAACATAGTTTCAACATTTGCAGACATAGTAAAATCTCCTTTTCAAATTAGTCATTGTTTTCGATTTCTTCAGCAATCAGAACGAGAACATCAATCAGCACCGTTCCAACTTCTTTGATGATTTCGGGCCAAAAATCCATTGCGTTTTTTCCTTTCTGCGCTGTTGCGCTTTAAAATACGATGGTAATAATGATAGTGATGGTGCGAAATAACAAAAATGCTCACCTCCAGACATAAAAATAGCCCCTGAGTCTTTCGGCTCAGAGGTTTCGGGTACATTGCTATAATACCTATGTCAAATCACAGAATATAAAAACAAACGATAATAAAATGAAATTTAATGGATTCAACAAAGGATACTGTGATAAAAATCTTGCTAAAAGGGGGTGCAATATGGTATGATATACTATATAAATATAAGGTTAGAATGGGGTTTGACAGATTGGAGTGGAGACTGTGAATGAAAAATACCCAGAAGACTACCCGGAAGATTTTGAAGAAAAACTGATTGAAGCCGGTGCGACTACCAAGGAAGTAAAGCCAGTCTATCGAATCCTATACGATGGAGAACTTAAAGCTGAAAACTTTGATTCAACATTTCACGACTATAAAAGACGTGGTAAAAAAATAACGAAGCGTCAATTAAATGATATTGGAACATATTCCACATCGGTATTTCTGAATCTTGAAGAAGCAAACCTAGTGAGAGTATACTCAATGCGTAATCCGCCTAATGCGCGGATGGCAGTTGGTATGATTGCAGCAGATACAGGTTATAATCAACGCACGATTGAGAGAAAAGAACAAAAGCGTAGGACACGCTGTGATTGGTGGATTTTTAGTACGATAAGTAAAGAAAAGGAAATACTGCCATTATTTGAGGTCTTGAAGGAGGGAGAAGATGACCAAGGAAAAGATGTTTGAGGATGAATCTTTTGCACAACGGTTTGGAAAAGAATTATATTTAGAAGAAATTTTTCTGGAATATGATGGAATACCTCTTTTATCTGCTTGCATAGATGAAAATGGGAACCGTTATTTTTGTCATTGTGCAGAGATGAGAGATTTTGAAACGTGGGTGATCTATCCAGTTACCATCGGACAGCTATTACAAATGACAAATAATGGTAAATCTCCTCAGGAAGTGTTGGGGGTTCAGGGCCAAAAAGTGTGGATATACAGAATTTACTGGGACGGTAGAGAAAGCTCGATGGAAGCTACTCTGGCAGAACGGTTGTTGGAATGTGACGCACTTCCAAAAGGAGCACCGCTTTGTTTATATCCTGAGCAAGTTGCAGCATATGCAAAAGAACTTCAAAATTTTGCCGAAAAAAGTTTCTTTGAGAAAATTGTAGCATCCTTTAGAGAGGCGTATCATATTGATATTGTTGGCTATGTGTCGTCACAAGTAGAATACCCTAGAAAATCGATATGTGAAATAATTTTTGATAAAGAGATTACAAAAGGAAAAGACTGGGATTGCAGAAATGAGTACGATTGTGAGAACGGGCAATTTCAGCTTAGCTATGAGGGTATACGTGTATGAAACAAGATATTCTATCTTACCATAAGAGTATAATGCCTTGTGTTGACTTTAAATTGGCCGAGGCTAAACAAGATGAAAAGCAAAAGGATGACAAATCTACAAAACAGTCACTTTCTATTAAGGGGGGAGTAGATGATCCGAAGAAACCAAGCTTTGTGAAAATTATTCTGGATCTTTCAATTTACACAAAGGATGAGAGTATAAAACTTCATATCACACAAGAAAGTATTTATGATGTGAAAAAGAGTGAGAGTACAGTAACTGAAATTGCGGAGGCAATGAAGAAAGAGGCTGTTCCAGAATCTTATCGACGGTTATCTTCCTTTGTGAGGTATCTTACTAATAAGGTGGGGGTTGCATCCTTGAAGCTTCCATCTTATTCAGAGTTAACTTCTGAAAAAAACAGTAGAAAGTAAGGCTTTATAAGCGGAGAAAGAGTATAGATAAAACTTCTTCAAAGTGAAATAGTTGAGGATGAAGTAAGCAACCTAAGTGACCACTAAATTCTAAAACCGACCATAGTGAAAAAATTTTCTCTTTCACTATGGTCGGTTTTGATTTTTACGGATTTAATACAGTCAAATAGCGCAATCCAAACAAAATCTTAATAAGGGATTCTGAAGTAATCCATGACGGCCTTGAACTGATCCTGCGCAGTCAGGCAGGTATCAAGCAGATATCTTTTACCTGTCCGAAAACCCTTGATTTATCGGGGTTTTCGCCTTTCTTTAGATTTCTTGTACGCCCTTTTTACGCCCTTTTTTTGTAACTGGCGGCGTAGCCTGTTGAAATTGGCGTATGGCATTTACCAGTGACTCGTCCGTAACATGAACATATCTGTCCATAGTTGTTTTAATGCTTGCGTGTCCTAATAGCTGTTGCAGCACTTTATGGAAGAAATAAAGGGGGTGCTTGCAGAGATATGGCGGTTACAAAGATTAAGCCTATTAAAAGCACGTTGAGTAAAGCCCTTGACTATATCCAGAACCCGGATAAAACCGACGAAAAAATACTGGTGTCCTCTTTTGGGTGTAGCTATGAAACGGCAGATATTGAGTTTGAATTTACCATAGCGCAGGCGTTGGATAAGGGGAACAATTTAGCCCACCATTTGATACAGTCCTTTGCGCCGGGAGAAGTCGATTATGAAAAGGCACATGAAATCAGGCGGCAGCTTGCCGACGCGGTTACAAAGGGACAGCATGAGTATGTCTTAACAACGCATATTGACAAGGAACATATCCATAACCACATCATTTTTTGCGCGGTGAATTTTGTAGATTACCACAAGTACAATTCCAACAAACGCAGCTATTACGGCATACGCAATATAAGTGACAGACTATGCCGGGAAAACGGGCTGTCTGTGGTCGTTCCAGGGAAAGGCAGCAAAGGAAAAAGCTATGCAGAATATCAAGTCGAAAAGACAGGGACAAGTTGGAAAGGCAAGCTTAAAATTGCGGTAGACGCACTCATTCCCCAAGTATCAAGTTTTGAAGAATTACTATCCCGGTTGCAGGCGGCAGGCTATGAAATAAAACCGGGGAAATATGTTTCCTGTCGCGCTCCGGGACAGGAACGGTTTACCCGTCTGAAAACCCTCGGCGTAGATTACACAGAGGAAACGTTACGGGAACGTATCAGCGGAACGCGCACTCGCACTGTCAAAGCTCCAAAGCAGCAGCGCAGCGGTATCAATCTGTTGATTGATATTCAAAATTGTATCAATGCACAGGAAAGCAAAGGCTATGAGCAATGGGCGAAAATCCATAATCTGAAACAGGCGGCAAAAACACTGAATTTCCTCACTGAACACAAGATTGAGCAGTATGCCGATTTGACCGCCAAAATCTCGGAAATCACGACTGCAAGCGAACAGGCAGCGGACAGCTTAAAGGCAACCGAAAAACGGCTTGCTGATATGGCGGTGCTAATTAAAAATGTTACTACCTACCAGAAAACAAAGCCCGCCTATGACACATACCGCAAAGCTAAGAATAAAGACAGATACCGGGCAGACCATGAACGGGCAATAATCCTCCATGAAGCGGCGGCAAAGGCACTCCAAACGGCAGGCATAAAGAAGCTCCCGAACCTTGCTGCGCTGCAAGCAGAATATGAACAGCTCCAAGCACAGAAAGAAGCTCTGTATGCGGACTATGGGAAGCTGAAAAAGCAAGCCAAGGAATATGATGTTGTCAAGCGCAACATTGACAGCATTTTGCGGCAGGATAAAGAGCCGGAACGGGAAAAGGAAACAGAGCGCGGATAGCGGTCTAATGGTGGAAAAGTTCTTATTTTTCTGTTATAATATTTCGAAAGAAAGGGGGAATATGTGTTGTCGAGATTAATAATCATAGGTAATGGATTTGATTTAGCACATGGCTTGCATACAAAGTATTCTGATTTTATGGAATATCTATGTTCTTATGAAAAAGAGCCGGAAATTATATATGGTAGATTTGTTCGTCTTGATAGTATTTCGCCACGAGACCAAGAAAAACATCATTTTTATGAAGCGATAAGCAAATACATACCCGAACAGGATTTATGGAGTTCATTTGAAGAAGCATTAAGTTTTTTGGATTATGAACAGATACAAGAAGATAATTCTTGCTATCTTCTTGATTATGGAGATGATAATTGGCGTGATAGTGCAAATCACGATTTTCAATATATGATTGAGGAAGATTTGGCTTTTGCAAAAGATATTTCACGTTATTTTTCAGAGTGGATTTTACACATAAATACTAATGTATTGCCTGTTGTATCATCAAATATACTCAATAGAAACTGCTTGTTTCTGAACTTCAACTATACGGATACGTTAGAAAAAGTATATGGTATTCCTGCTTCTAATATTTTATATATTCATGGTAATGCCTTGCGAGGAAATAATCTCATATTAGGACACCATGACGCTACACTTTTTCAAGGAAAAACAATTCCCGCTTTTAATGCGGCAGAAGAACATGGTATCTATATGGAAGATATAGAAGAAGATTTTAGATTGCAAGAAGCAAAGGAAATTATAAAAGACTATTTTAGAAAAACATACAAAGATACTGCTTCGATTATTAGATATTATCAATCGTTTTTTAACTCGTTGGCGACAGTTTATGAAGTGTATATATTCGGTCATTCTCTTTCGGAAATAGACTTTGACTATTTTGCTGAAATCAAAAAGAATGTTCCACTAACTTGTCGATGGTATATCTCATACCATGACAATATAATCAACGCGCAGAACCTCATTCGCAGGCTGAATATAAAGAACTTTCAACTGTTTCAGTTTTAAGAAACAAAACAAGCTAATTTGTAAGAAAGTGAGAAAAACCTGTGCAAGCGTACAAAATAGACAGAATAAATCTGATTACATATAAATGTCAAAAAAAGAAAATTGTAAAGTCCGTACGGTGTCGCTATTTAGCTAAGAGCCATATCATTAATTGCAATGCTCAAAATCAAAGTTTTATTTATGCTAATTTTCGCGGAGCTATATTTACGAAAGTAAAGTTTAATAATAGTACAATAACTGGTTGTGATTTTTGGGGAACTACCTTTAAGGATTGTGATTTCAGTGGAGCAAGAATTTCAGATTGTGTATTCATGGCTTGCAAATTCAGCAATTGCAATTTTGCTGGTACAATTATCAACTACACAACGATAGTCAATACTTCATTAGCGGAATGTAAAAATATATCTCTTGCCGAAAGAAAAACGATATATAAGAATTATCCAAAGTGTATTTTGTCGGAAGAATTAAAGGCTGCCCTTGAATTTCTAAAATCCAACAAAAACTTACGCACATATAAGCTGTTACATGTTTCTGACAAAAAATATAACGAGCTTAATTTATTCTTGCTCCAACAACACTTTACAACCAAAGCATTGCCGCTACTTTTAATGGAATTAGCCAATCATTCAACGAAGAAAATCACAACCTATAAAAAGTTGGAACGCCAGTTGAAAAGCTTTGAAATAGGCGGTATAATATAAATGCCCCGCCCCACACAATCGAGAGGTTGTGTTGCTAATAGGACTTAGTAATAAGTGAATGGGGGCTGTAATATGATAGCTAACATTCAAGGAGGTGTGTCTATGATTTCTGAATTGAGTACCATTATTGGATTTTTAAGTTTAGTAATCGTGAAAATTTTAGATTTTATAACCCCTCTTGATTGTTTGGGGTATTAGAAAAAAATAGCGGGCACAGAAACCGATTGGCTTCTGTGCCCTTTTTGTTTTGCAGTTATAAATACTGTTACGCAGTAGACCTCACTTTTCACAGGGTTAGGTATCAATCCCTTACCCATGCAGGAAACGCGCCCGGAACGCCCTGTAAAGGGGGCTGTTTTGCCCTCTATCGCGTAATAAGGGCGCGTCTTTTCCGCATACGCTCGGCAGCCTGTTTCCGGGTGATACGCTTCCGGCAGTCCGGGCAGTATTTCGCGTGGTTGGAGCTTGACGCAAAGGCAGCACCGCATACAGTACAACGCCGCATATCTTCGTTTTTCAACAATTCCGCGTGCAATTCCCTATCCAGAGGAAGCACCGCAGTCTGAAACCATTTACAGAGCAGCGAATAAGAAATAAGCTGCGGGCATACACATTCTTCCCCGTCGTCAAGCAGCATACTTTGGCTGCTTCGGTCGGCTGCTCATCATCAGCCGTTCCGTCTGTGTCAGCAGTACGTTGTTTGCAAATACCGGGTCAATGTAGGGCTTTATATCCTCGGCGTTGCCCCAACGGGCAGAGCCGTATTCCACGCCCTTACGGTATTTCTTTGCGTTCTTGCCTTTGGTGTAGACAATCAGCCGGATAAGGATAGCTCCGGCAATGCCTATCAGCATATCTACCGGGGAAAAGCTCGGCAGGGGCGACGCAAAAGCAGAAGTAAAGCCGTTCCCGATACCTAAGAGCTTGCCGGAAAGGTCTGCGCCGGGGGCAAGCCGTACCGCCTGTGCTGCTTTGTCAAAAAGATACACAAAGAGGATATAGGGCAGATTTGGGATAATCCATTTTTTCAGATTTTGGTTGTTCATCGTTCACGCCCCCTGTCTTTGTTTTTGACCTGCTCCCGCTGCGCGTTCAGTGCCGCCGCTTTTTGCCTAAAATCAGACAGCAGCTTTCGGATAGAGGGCTTTTTGTCCTGCGTCAGCTTCTTTGCGGAAAATTCTTGAAAAGCTGCGGTCAGCACGTCCGCGTCCCGTCCTTTGAAAAACACAAGATATAGCGAAAAAAAGCGGAAGATGTACAAGGCAGCGCAGAATTATCTGAAAGCTTTGGAACGAGCGGAGTCTCAGGAAGATTTGGATGCGTTACGGAATGAGATGGACCGCTTGGAGGCGATGTATAGCGAAAACCCTGCATATTTAGCATTGATTGAACAAGAAAATCTAGTGAAAAAGCAGGAAGTGAAAGACAATGAGGCCGGTAAATAAAGGTACTTCTCCGTATACGCCCATTCAGGAGTATAGGGATGCACTGCCATATTTAGAGAGCCGCATAGGAATATACTGTTCCTACTGTGGAGCAATAATTGACCATGCACCGGAAATAGAACATGTGGTTTCCAAGTCTAAGGGCGGAGATAAGACTGAGTGGAAAAATCTCTTGTTAGCATGTAAATATTGCAATACAAGAAAATCAAACAAGACAACATCTGAAAATAAGAATGATTATCTCTGGCCGGATGAAAACAATACGGAACTGGCGTATACCTATGCAGGTGGAATTCCCAGAGTAAATAGCCCGATCCTTTTAGAATTAGACCCCAGTGGAAATATTGCTCAGAAAGCCGAAAAACTTTTTGAATTGGTGGAACTTGGAAACATTCCGGCACCAAAGGATAAAGATAGACGCTTCAAACAGAGAATTGAAACGTATGCTTCGGCCAGGATTTCTTTGAAAAAATGGAAAAAACTAAAGGAAACGGAATATAAAGAGGATAGTAAAGAGCTGATTGCAGAAATAGTAAGAAGCAAGGGATTCTTTTCGGTTTGGCTGGAAGTATTCAAGGATGAACCGGAGATAAAAAATATGTTGTTCGATATTTTTCCGGGAACAGAAACAAGATTCTTTGATGCAGATGGAAATGTTAGGCCGATTCTTCATGTAGAAGAGCTGGAAGCAGCAACAGAGGCTGCTACATAAGTAAAAAAGAAAGGTCGCTTATGGAAAGGGGAAGATTCTCCTCAATCCATGAGCGGCCTTATTTTTTACTGACTGTGTAGACTAAAGTGGGAGGGGAACGCAATCCAAACGTAACCGCCCAGCGAGAGCACGTCCCCAGAAAGACAAGAGGCACCCGACTCGGAATCGGGTGCCTCATTTTGTCATACAAAGTTTTCTTGAATGAGCTTTCCCCAGGGCAGTATCTGGTCGAGACGCTCCGGGTGAGTCTGGATTTCCATGTCAGGCAGATTCTCAAAAAGGTACTGGATATAATCTCTGGGCGCAAGGTTGTTTGCCTTTGCTGTTTCCACAATGCTGTAGATCACTGCGCTGGCCCTTGCCCCGGCAGGCGTGTCGCTGAACAGCCAGTTCTTTCTGCCGACAGTAAAGGGGCGGATCTTGTTCTCTGCACGGTTGTTGGAGATCTCGCAGCGAGGATCCTTCAGATAGTTTTCCATATACGAACCGTTATAAAGACCGGAACGATCAAAGACAGCGCAAACAAATTAGACCCACCAGATTAGCTGGTGGGTCTAATTGTTTTGAGTAGATTGAGCGAGCGACAACCACCAGCTCCGCTGGTGGAGTAGAAAATGCTTTAGCTATAAGATTCGAGCAAAGCGAGATGACAAAGAAATTGTCATCTTTGAAGATGCACTTTGCAATATAGCTCGTTAGAGCGGTAGGGCAGGTAATGCAGATGAAAGACTCTTGCTCGAGGCCCCTTGAGGGACTTTGCCAGTAGGATACCCTTCTAGGGCTTACTCAAGCCACCGGCTCAGCCGGTGGTTTTGACTTGCCTTCTTATTTTACACCTCTTGGCTATTCAGTACGGAATGGAACGTTAACCTTTTATCCAGCAGGCTGCCGATAAAGGCGATGTCCTTGCCCATGGTGCACACGCTACAAACTCCGATACGGAGGAGCTTGTGTGATAGCACTGCTCATTCCTCCAGGTCGGCGCCGTTGGTGCGGATCACCTTTTGGTACCAGGAGAAGGAGTCTTTCTTATAGCGGTCTAGGCTGCCGCCGTTTTCGTCACGGTCCACATAAACAAGGCCATACCGCTTTTTAAAGCCTTCGCTGGTGCTCAGCACATCCTGAAAGGTCCAGATATGGTAGCCGATCACGGGAATGCCCTCTTCCACAGCGGCTTTCAGCTGTTTGATGTGGTCATGCAGATAATGGATACGGTAGGGGTCGTGGATCACATTGCCGGCTTCCAGAGTATCCGGTGCTCCAAAACCGTTCTCGCACAGCATCAAAGGCAGATGGCAGCGCTCGTAAACATTGCGGAATGCAATGTGGAGACCGATGGGATCGACCTTCCATTTGTTCAGCGGGTCTGCTTCCACGCGGGGGTTGTCCAGACAGCGGCAGATGCCCGGCAGGATGCGGCGGCGGGCGTCCACGCGGTAGCGTTCCACCAGAGCCGGGTCAACATCCGCAGGGCAGGCCTCCGCGCAGCTGGAACGGTAGTAGTTGAAGGCAAAGAAGTCCGGGCAGCCCGCCTTGAGGATGGCTTTGTCCTCGTCTGTCAGCGGGAAATCCCAGTGGTTATTCCGCAGCCACTTGAGGTAGTAGCCCGGATACTCACCGCGTACATGTACATCGATCATATAGTGAAAATAGAGGTCATCGGCATTTTTGGCCGCCAGAACATTAGCGGGGGTGCTGTCCACAGGAAACTGCGGGCAGTAGGCCATAACGGGCGCGATCTTTGCGTCCGGGTCGATATGGTGACAGGCGGCAATGGCCTTGGCGCAGGCAAGGAACATATGGTGGTTGCACAGATGGCGCAGCTGCTCACGTTTGAGAATGTCCTTCTCGGTGATGCCAAGGTAACCATCCCGGCGGATCATGGCATTCTGTTCGTTGTTTACCAGCCAATACTTCACGCGGCCCTTGAAGTGCGCAAACAAGGTGGAAGCGTAGCGGGTAAAATCCTCCACCGACTGCCGGTTTGCCCAGCCGCCGTATTTCTGCTGCAGGCCGCAGGGGAAATCGAAGTGGTAGATGGTGACCACCGGTTCAATGCCGTATTCCCGCAGGCGGTCGATCACGTGGTCGTAAAATTCCAAGCCTTTGGCGTTAGGATGAGCCTCGTCGCCATTGGGGAAGATGCGGGTCCACGCAATGGAAAAGCGGTAGGACTTGAGCCCAAGCTCCTTCATCAGGCGCAGATCCTCTTGCCAGCGGTGGTAGAAATCGCTGGCAACGCGGCTGTCGGCAAGGGTATCGCCCACATTGGCCAGAGCCTTGGTGGGCTCTTCGGCCGGGTCGATGGCCATACTGCGCAGATCGGCAAGGGAAAGTCCTTTGCCATCTTCATTGTAGGCACCCTCTACCTGAAAAGCAGAGGTGGCAGCGCCCCAGAGAAAATCGTGCGGAAAAACGGTGGAAACCATATGTGTGTTGCTCCTTTTGCTCAAGAATAATTACATGCCCATTTCATGCAGGACGGCTTTCTGGGCCTCGCTGACTTCCTTCAACTCCTCGTCACGGTAAAGGACCATGGTAACGACGAACGAAACACCGATGGCAATGGCAAAACCCACACAGGCCCAGATAAAGTTGGCAGGGTTGGCTTCGTCCACGAACTGCGGCATACCGATCAGGCAGGTGCTCATCAGGGTGAAGGACTTGACACCGACAATGCCCATGACCAGCGCAGAGATAAAGCTGCCGGTCACAACGCCGACCATGGCACGCTTGTTCTGCAGAGTCACACCGTAAAGGGCCGGCTCGCTGATGCCGAACAGGGCGGAAATGGCGGCGGACAGGGCAACGGATTTGGTATCCGGGTTCTTGCTCTTGAGGGCGACGGCAAAGCAGGCGCCGCATTCGGAGATGTTGTGGGCAGTCTTGGCGGGGGCGTTGAGCATATCGTAGCCGGGGTCAACATAGGTGGCAGTGATGTAGGGAAGCAGAGCCTTATGCATACCAACGGCGGTCATAAAAGGCAGCACAGCGGCCAGCACGGCAACCACGACCCAGCCCACAGAACCATAGAGTGCAAGCAGGCAGCTGGTGAAGGCAACGCCCGCATTGTAGCCCAGAGGTCCGAGGAAGAGCAGCTCAAGAGGTACAACCACCAGGAAACACACCACCGGCACAAAAATGACGCGCACAGGCTGCGGGCAGATTTTGGTGAAATACTTTTCCACAAAGTACAGAGCGAATACGGAAAGGATGGCCGGGAAAATCTGAGAAGTGTAAGAAACGTTCGGCACGGTCAGGCCAAAGATGGTCAGACCGTCGCCGATCAGGCCGGAAAGCTTGGGCAGCAGGGGCACGGCGGCAATGATCACTGCGTACATCTTGTTGCATTTCAGCTTGGTGGCACTTGTATAGGCGATCATGACCGGCAGAAAATAGAAGGTTGCGTCTGCAATGTTGAACATGACCTGATACAGGTCGCTGCTTTTGTCCATCCAGCCCGCCATGGTCAGCAGGGTGAGCAGGGTCTTGATCAGGCCGCCGCCGGTAATCACGCCGATCAGCGGCTGGAAAGTGCCAATCAGGAAATCGAGCACAAGGTCGCTGACCTTCTTTTTGGGGGCAGGTGCATCGTCGTCCGGGACGATGCCTGCACCCTCCAGTTGACCGGCCTTCTGCAGGGCTTCGTACATTTCGACCACATTGTTGCCGATGATCACCTGCAACTGGCCCTTCAGCACGACGCCCATCACACCGGGCACCTTTTTCAGTGCGTCAAGGTTGGCTTTGCTGTTGTCCTTCAGGGTAAAGCGCAGACGTGTGGAGCAGTGTGCAAACTGTGTAATATTTGTTTTGCCGCCAACAAGATCCAGAATCTGTTCGGCAGAGCTCTTGTAATCCAGCATGTTGTTCTCCTTTCATTCGGACGCGGCACCGTGCAAAGGCTGCCTGTGCACCCAAACCGCATGAGTGTTCCGGATGGCCATTCCGTCTGTTTGTTCGGTGGTTTCAGTATAGCCGCAACATCCACTACAATCAATTGGCACAACAAGACAAAATGTGCGGGCCGAAAACGATCAGAATCCACAATGAAAGTTCGTTTTGGCGGGCTTTTCGCGGAAAAACGGCTTGCAGAAACTACTTTTTTGTAGTAAAATGTAAGAAAATAGACTTCATTTTAGCGCGGAGGAAGGGCCATGGAAAAAGAGCTGGCATATCAGATCGCCCATGCGGAGCTGACCAAAGGCCAGGTAAGGCTGGCAGGCTACATTTTAAAGAATCAGAAGCGTGTGCTTGGCATGACGGCGCTGGAAGTAGGCCGAGAAGTGGGCATGAGCGATGCCTCGGTCATCCGCTTCTGCAGGGCCGTTGGCTACAGCGGCTTTGCCAATCTCAAGGTGCAGCTGCAAAAGGAGCTCTCCCTGCACAGCGAAAAGATCGGCAAGCATTCCCTGTATGACCGGTTCGTGATGCAGGAAGAAAAATACAGCAAGGATGAGCTGGACCTTTCAGAAATGCTGACTCTGATGGGCGGCAACCTGGAGAACTCGCTGCGGCAGAACCCGGCAGCTACCTTCCACACCGTGGCCGATAAGCTGCTCTCGGCGCGGAAAAAGATCATCATTGGTCTGCGGGGTGGCAAGGGCTGTGCCGTGCGTTTTGCCCGGCTGCTGCAGTTTTTGAGCAGCGATGTGGCCTGCATTTCCGATGAAGGGCAGGACGAGCTGTGCTCGCTGGCAGAGCTCACCGGGCAGGATGTTGTGCTGGTGCTGAATTTTTCGCGTTTTTACCGGATCGACGAAAAAATGGCGGAGATGCTTGCGGCGCAGCAGGTGCCGTACTTTGTCATTACGGACAGCATGGCATCGCCGTTTGTAAAGGGCGCGCAGGCGGTTTTGCTGGCGGATACCGAGCACTGCGGCTTTTTCCATTCCATGATCGGGGTGGAGGGTATTCTGGAATACCTGCTGATTTTGATGTGCTGGGCACAGCCGGAGAGCTTCCGTGCAAAGCTCCAGCAGCGGGACGCCATTCTGGCGGAATACCGCGAAGATAAAAATTGAACCCTTATCAGTAAGAAAAAAGACGCAAAAGAAGGATAAACGCACTACAATTTTGTAGTGCGCTCGCCTTCTTTTTCTGCAAATTTGATTTCAGAGCGCAGGATCCTGACAAGAATCACCAAAACGCACCGGAAGCTTTTCTCTTCTTTGCCCAATATCATGTAGTGGATGTTGCCGCTATACTAGGGCCAGACAACATAAGAGAGAGGAAGATTCTGGTGGATGGATTTTCAATCGCGGCCAAGGCAGTCATCCCGTTTGTAGTGTACATCGGTTTTGGCATGGGCGTGCGCAGGACCGGCCTTGTGGATGAACCATTTTTAAGGAAGCTCAATTCGGTTATTTTTTACTGCTTTTATCCAATCGTGTCCTTCTGCAATATTTATGGTGCCGGCGGCGACGGCATCCGGCTGCAGTTCCTTGCACTGGTGGCGGCAAGCGTGCTGGTGTGCATTGGGCTGTGTATGCTGGCGGTGCCGCGGTTCATAAAAGCCCCCGCGCAGCAGGGAGTGGTGGTACAGGCGCTGTACCGCAGCAATATTCTGCTGTTTGCGCTGCCGCTGGTGCAGAGCCTGTTTGGCGAGTATGCTTCGGCAGCCGCCGGTGTGATGGTGACCATCGTGGTGCCGCTGTATAACGTCATGGCGGTGATCGTGCTGGAATACTACCGCGGCTGCCGGCCAAAGCTGGTGCCGCTGCTCAAAAAGATCTTCACCAATCCCCTGATCCTGGGGGCGCTGGCAGGCGGCGCGTTCACGCTGCTGGGCATCCGGATCCCTTCCGTGCTGGAAGCGCCCATCCATCAGCTTTCGGCGCTCACAACGCCGCTGGCGCTGTTCGTGCTGGGCGGCACGCTGCAGTTCTCTTCCATCCGGGAACATCTGAGCTGCCTTACGGCCACACTGGTATGCAAGCTGCTGGTGTTCCCGGCGGTTACTCTGTGGCTGTCCGGGCTGCTGGGCCTGCAGCCGGTAGAGCGCTTTTTGCTGCTGTCGGTGTTTGCAACGCCGGTGGCCACCGCATCCTACCCCATGGCTGAAGCCATGGACGGTGATGGAAAGCTTGCGGCCGAGTTTGTGGCCATCAGCACCGTGACTAGCGTGGTGACGCTGTTCTTCTGGCTCACCTTCTTTGCGCGTTATCTATAAAAACTCTGGCTTGTACTGTGCATTCCGCTAAGCCGAGGAAATCATCCATGATAATGAACGACACGCTGCTGTTCCTCAGGCACCCCTTCACGAATACAGCGAATCTGCCGCCATCCTGCAAGGCAGGCCGGAAAATGCAGTTTTGCCTTGCGCCACAAACAGACAGCAGATCCTTGAAGGCTGGATGATTTGGATAATCTGGTGGGACAATACGAACCGTTATAAAGACCGGAACGATCAAAGACAGCGCAAACAAATTAGACCCACCAGATCAGCTGGTGGGTCTAATTGTTTTTTACCTTCTTATTTTACACCTTTTGGCCATCCAGTACGGAGTGAAACGTTAGTCTTTTATCCAGCAGGCTGCCGATAAAGGCGATGCCCTTGCCCATGGTGCAGGCGGCGACCACAGTGCCGATGCCCAGACCGCGGATGGCACCGACGCCCACAAAAGTGATGACAGCGGTGGTGATCAGACAGGTCAGATCAAAGGTGATCTTGACCCGGGCGTAGGGGAGCTTTGTGATGTCCGCCATCTCCCGGGGGAACAGATCGGTGGGGGTGATGGGCAGGCCGCAGCGGTTGCCCAGCGAGATGCCGAAGCATAGGATCAGGTAGCTCAGTACAAAGTAGAGCACCCTCATGGGGATGTTCAGGGGCAACGCGTCGATGAACGGCTTTTCAAGATCCATCAATTTGCCGAACACAAAGCCGACCACAAAGCTGAACAGGTAGCTGGGCATGAACTTCCGGCGCAGCAGCATCAATACCAGCACCAGCAGGCCCTGAAACATGTATGTCCATGTGCCCAGCGTCAGCTGGGGGAACACCTGTTGGAAGCCGTAGGGCACGCTGGATATGGCCGAGATGCCGGAACCAGAGTGCAGCATCAGCAGCACACCGGCGCTGTTCATGATGACCATGGCGATCAGTGCAAGCTCACCGCGGACTGCAAGTTTATTGGATTCGGATTTCATGGACTGAAAAATACTCCTTTTGCATTAAATATCAGCGATGCACTTTCAGGACTGATCCTCAAGGATGCGGTGGATGTGCAGGGCCAGATACAGCCGCTCCTGATTGGTGATCTGGGCCTGGAACTGCTCTGAGACGTAGATCTGGATCTTGTCTACGCAGGCAAATTCCTTCTGACACACCGGGGCGATCTGATCATACAACAAAGGCGACGTGTCCTCCGGCAGCTGATTGTGACTGACCAGGCGCTGAACGAAAAGCCGGATGTGGGTGACATAACGGGAATAGGAAAGGCTGTCCTCATTATAGGTCAGGCCGAGGGTGTACTTGACGATATCCAGCACGGCGCTGACTGCATGAGCAATGATGAGATTCTGGCTGTTGCTGGGGTTGTCGTACTGGGCGTTGATGAAGTGGAACGCGATATTGCCCGCCTCGTCCAGCGGCACCTCCACCTTCAGCTTGCGGCTCATGAGCTGGACTGCGTACTCGCCCACCTGAAATTCCCGGGGGTTGAACTTCTTCATGTCCAGCGTGTAGAAGTTCTGCAGGATAACGCCGTTCCGGATGCGCTTGGCGGCAAAGGCAAGATGGTCGGTCAGGGCCAGATAGATATGGTCCATCAGCTTCATGTGGTAGTTCTCCACAGCATAGTCGATGACGGACTTGGCCATCTCAAAATAGATGCTGTCTGTCTCGGCGGCCAGCCGGATGATCCGGCGCGAAAGCTCCCGATCCTTGAGCACAAAGACCTTATCGATCTCCTTGGGCGAGAGCTTGTAGCCGATGGTTTTCTGGAAGCCAATGCCCTTGCCCATCAGGATGATCTCCTGCCCCTCATCGTTGAGTGCCAGCACAAGGGAGTTGTTCAGCACTTTGATGACACGCATGGCTTTATAAACACTCCCCGTTGGTCTTGATCACCTTCTGATACCAGTAGAAGCTGTCTTTGCGGATGCGGGCCAGATCCTTCAGGTCAGAATCGGTGCGGTTGACGTAGATAAAGCCGTACCGCTTGCGGAAGCCCTGATGCGAGCTCAGCAGATCCATGACCGACCACGGGCAGTAGCCCATCACCTCCACACCGTCGCCGATGGCATCCGCGATGGCCTGCACATGCTGGCGCAGGTAATCGATACGATAATCATCATGCACACGACCGTCGGCGGTGAGCTCGTCGCCCATGCCAAGGCCGTTCTCGGTGATGATGAGCGGCAGGTGGTAGCGGCGGTAATACTCGTTCAGCACGATGCGCAGGCCCATGGGGTCAATCTGTGCGCCGTACTCACTGGCTTTCAGGTTCTGGTTGCGCTCGTCACGGCAGTAGCCGTATTGGTCGAAGTCCACCTCGTTGCCGCGGAACACGCGGGAACCTGCCGGATGCTCGGCATCTGCGGGCAGATAGCTGGCGCACAGAGTGCGGTAGTAGTTCAGCGCGATGTAATCGATCTTTGCGCTCTTGAGGATGGCGGCATCGCCCGGCTCCATCTTGGGCACGATATTGCGCTCCTCGAGGTAGCGCATGTAGTAGCCGGGGTACTCACCGTTGGTGTGCATCTCAAGGCAGTAGTTGGTCTTGAACCAGTCGTTCATCCGGGCTGCCCATACGTCCTCCGGTTTGTTGGTCAGGGGGTAGGTGCAGGTGGAAGAAACTGCCGGGGCGATCTTGCCGCCCTCCACCAGCTCGTGGCAGGCGTTGACAGCCAGAGCGTGGGCGAGGAACATGTGGTAGTCCATCTGGGCACGCATCCGGTCAGCTTCCCACTCGTCATTGGTGTAGATGTTCATGCGGTTGTTGACGCGGATCATCAAATTCTGCTCGTTGATGACCTGCCAGTATTTGACGCGGTCACCAAAGGCACGGAAGCAGACCCGTGCATAGCGCTCAAAGGCGTAGGCGCAGTCGCGGCATTCCCAGCCGTTGTACTTCTCGACCAGCGCATAGGGCAGGTCGAAGTGGTACAGGGTGACCAGCGGGCGGATGCCCTGCTCGATCAGGTAGTCGATGACCTTGTTGTAAAACGCGATGCCCTCGGGGTTCACCTCGCCGTCGCCGTCCGGAATGATGCGCGCCCAAGAGAGGGAGAAGCGATAGGCCTTCAGACCAAGCTCCTTCATCAGGTCGATGTCCTCTTTCCAGTGGTGGTAGAAGTCGCTGGCCACCTTGGTGTCGGCCTGCTTGTCCGAAAGCTTGAAGGAGTTGAAGTCGGCCACGGTCATGCCTTTGCCGCCCTCATCCCAGCCGCCTTCGATCTGGAAGGCAGAGGAGGAGGCACCCCAGAGGAAGCTTGCAGGAAATTGATTCATCATGTTGAGCTCCTTTCTTGAATAAGGAAGGGATCAGTGCACGGTGCGGATCACAGAGCAGTTCAGATCCACCGGATCGCCGGGCAGACCCTCGACAGCCTTGAAGTCGTCCGAGTTGGAAACGATCACGCTGACAGTAGTATTATGACCGGCCGCTTTGATCTTGTCAATGTCGAAGGACAGCAGCTTGTCGCCCTTTTTCACCCTGTCGCCTTCCTTGACGAAGCTGTGGAAGCCGTCACCGTTCATCTCAACGGTGTCCACGCCCACGTGGATCAGCAGCTCAGTGCCGTCTGCCATCTGCAGACCCAGTGCGTGCAGGGTGGAGTGGATGACCGAGACAGTGGCGTCTGCGGGAGCGACCACCAGACCCTTGCTGGGCAGGATGCCGATGCCGCCGCCCAGTGCGCCGGATGCAAACACGTCATCGGGCACCTCGTTCAGCGGGTAGGCCTTGCCCTCAACAGGGGCCTTGATCTCAGAAGCAACGCCATCCTCGGGCAGAGAGGGCTGTGCAGGAGCGGACTGTGCGGGGGCGGTCTTGACGGCAGTGTCCTCGAAGCCCACCAGATAGGTCAGAACAGCAGCGCCCACAAAGGACACCACGATGCCGATGATATAAGCCATGAACTGGCCGAAGGTCGTGCCCTCGCCCCAGTAAGACATGATGGTCAGGATGCCGTTGTTGGCAAAGCCGGTGTTCACAGCCTTGCCGATGCCCATGATGCCGCCGCCCACAGCGCCGGCAATGACAGCGCAGATCATGGGCTTCTTCAGACGCAGGTTACAGCCGTAGATCGCAGGCTCAGTAACGCCGACCAGCCATGCGGACAGAGAGGCGGAAGCAGCCACCTGCTTCAGGCCGGGATCCTTGGTCTTGAACATGACGCCCAGAGCAGCGCCGGCCTGAGAGAAGTTTGCAGCACCGGCGAAGCACATCAGGGTGTTGGTGCCGGTCATGGCCACATCGTTCAGGCCGATGGGCAGCAGAGCGCGGTGTGCGCCGAAGATAACGCAGACGCCCCACAGGCCGCCCACGATGATACCGCCCAGAACGGGGCTGAAGCTGTACAGTGCGGTGTAGAGCCACTGGATGATGTAGCCGACATAGATGCCCACGGGGCCAACGACCACCAGCATGACGGGAACCATGATCAGCAGGGACAGGCCGGGGACAAGGATCAACTGAAGGATTTCAGGTACGATCTTGTTGAGCAGCCGTTCCAAAAGCGCCAATAGGATGACCGCCAGCAGGATCGGGATGACCGATTCGGTGTAGGTGAAGATCTTGCTGGACTCACCCACAGTAAAGGCCATCTTGATGACCGGCAGGCCGAAGATGGTGGAGCGGGTGGCGGTGTCCTGCATCATGGCATCGATGGTGGGGTGGCACAGGAAGGCACCCAGCATCATGGACACGACGGTGCTGCACTTCAGAGCCTTGGCGGCAGTGTAAGCAAGGAAGATGGGAATAAAGTAGAAGATGACGTTGCTGGCGGTGTTCAGGATGATGTAGGTGCTGTTAGCGGTGTCAAAGCCGGGCATCTTGGCAAAGGCGGCCAGAAGACCCTTGATCAGGCCGGAAGCTGCAATGGCGGGCACCAGCGGGGTAAAGATCTCGGTCAGCTTCTGCAGGATGAGGTTGCCCATGCTCTGCTTCTGCGCGGGGACGGCTTCCTCTTCGGCAGAGGATGCAGCCTGCCCGCCCAACTGAGCCACGACAGCATCGTAGATCTTGGTGACTTTTGCGCCGCAGACCACTTGGAACTGGCCACCGGCCACGACGACCGAGATGACGCCCTCCAAATGCTCAACGACGTCCTTTTTGGCTTTGCTCTCATCGCGGAGCACGAAGCGCAGGCGGGTGAAGCAGTGGGTGACCTGCTTCACGTTGGCCTTGCCGCCGACATTGTCCAAGATGTCTTTGGCTACCTTGTTGTAATCCATGTTTTTCTCCTTTTACCAGTGTGAAACAAACGGACCGCGCGCGGAAAAGAGAACCATGCTGCCGTACACAACAAAAAAAGACCCAATGAAAATGAGACACAGTCCCAGAAAGCCCACTATGCCTTCTGCTGCGTTCATTCTCACCGGATCTTGCCTGTATTACCAGTAACACACCGTGTGTACGTCAATATTCTCTTTCACTGCACAAAATCATAGCACACAAATCACGAGAGTGCAAGCGGCGATTATGAAGTTTGTGTGAACGCACAAATCTTTACAGGAAAATTGTGCAGATTGCAAAGACGCACGGCCAACGGCGTGCACTGCTTACAAAAACAGCCTCTTATCTGCTGATGGCAAGGGTGCTGAACTCGGGCTCTTCAAAGTGGCTGTTATAAAACTCCTCTATCGGGCGGATGAGAGAAACGGTGTCCCGGGCACCGGCGGTCTCGTAGTAAAATAAAACGGTCAATAAGGGATTCTGAAGTAATCCATGACGGCCTTGAACTGATCCTGCGCGGTCAGGCAGGTATCCAGCAGATACCCTTGTTCCGACTTCCACTCATGGAGACCACGATAGTAGAACATTTTGAGGTCATCCGTAATAATGAACGGAACAATATTGTTCCGCAGGCACTCCTTGAAGAGCAGAAGCCGCCCGACACGGCCATTTCCATCCTGAAACGGATGGATGGATTCAAAGGCGTAGTGAAATTCCAGTAGGTCTTCCAGCGACTTGGCAGAATTTTGATTGTACGCAGATAAAAGCTCTTTCATCTGTGGGGCAACCAGTTCTGGCGCAGTGGTGCTTCTGCCACCGACCTCGTTCGGAAGTTTTTTATATTCGCCAACGGCGAACCAGTCCTTGCGGGAATCGCTGGTGCCGCTCTTCAGGGTAAGGTGCAGCTTTTTGATGAGAGCTTCGGTGATGGGCTTCTTGGCATCCCGGATGACTATATCAATGCATTTGAAGTGATTGGCTGTTTCGACTACATCATCCACATTGACAACACCATTCTCCATGCCAATGGTGTTGGTTTCGTAGATATACCGTGTTTGGTCATGGGTCAGACGGCTGCCTTCAATGTGGTTTGAGTTATAGGTAAGGTCGATCTGAATTTTGTGGTAGATTCCACCTTTCACGTGCCCGGCCATTTCATCTTGCAAAATATTGAGCAGGGTACGAGGTGCCGGTTGCTTTTTGTTGACACGCTCTGGACGCTCTGCATCCTGCGGAATGTTCCATGTCTTGCCGATAAGGACTGCCCCCGGAATCTTGCCGGTAGCACAGTAGTTGCGGACAGTGCGCTCTGAAACATTCCATGATTTTGCCGTATCAGCGACAGATCGATAGTTCATCGGAACACCTCCTGTAAGATGATTATATCATTTTATCGGCAAAAAATCAAATAAACAAATGCATAAAAACTAAAATCTTGCCGATATAAATAATGTGTATAAATTAAAATATTGACATCATGAAAGAGAATGATTATAATGAAAATGAGGGGAAGTGAGACTGTGAAAGAGGACTTCAAGACACAGATTTTTGATATTTTCGGTACGGTGGATTTAGAGCAGCTGCGGGCGATCGCGCAGAAAGTACAGCTTATAGAAAGTGAAAAACCACATAATGAACGCGGCGCAGGACGCAAAAACAGCCTGACTCCGCAGCAGTTGGCAGAGATGCTGGCTCTGCATCAGCAGGGAATGGGAGCAACGGAGTTGGCGAAAAAGTACGGCATCAGTCGACAGACGATTTACAAGCAGCTGGATCGTGCGCAGAACTTCAGTAATGACCCGAACACCATGCTGCGCCTCAATTATATGAACCGGAATGATCTGTGTACGACAATTGATGTGGATTTCAAGCACGAAAAGATCAAAATTAAAAATTATACGGACAAAATTCCACTCAGAGCGTTTGGCGTGGTTGAAAACCCAACATGGGAAGATTTTCAGTGGTTTTTGAAAGACCGCTGCTTTCCTGAGACACGGGCGCATCTGAAATGGGTGCTGAGTGATGTGGGAGTACCTTTCTATGATCCGCTTATGATTATTGAAAAGACTAAGGGAAAGATGGCAGAAGATCAACAGTGGATTGAAGTGATCCATAGAAAGGCATCGTAACAAGGTGAATTATGGAAAGCATTGACCTGAATAAGATTCCAGTGCAGGAAACCGAGGGACACACATCAAAAGGAAATCAGCTAAAATGGAAACTGGGCGATCAGTGGTATAAAGCTGACCACATGGGATATGAGGGACTGTCTGAAGTTCTGGTTTCCAGATTGCTGCACAAGACGGAACTGAAATATCCCTTTGTAGAATATCATCCGGTAGAGATCGCTTATAAAGGGCAGAAACTGCTGGGATGCCGCAGCAATAATTTTCTGAAAGAAAACCAGAAGTTGATTCCGCTGGAAAAACTTTATCGTCAGAATACAGGCAGGAGTTTGGCGCTGAGCTTGGTAGAATTTCCAGAAGTTCCAAATAGAATCCGATATACGGTGGAACAGGTTGAAAAGTACACGGGATTGCATGATTTTGGAAAATATCTGACGGCAATGCTGGAATTGGATGCATTCTTTTTGAACGAAGATCGTCATACGAACAACATTGCGGTACTGTATGATACCGAAAAAGACTGTTATGAACTCAGTCCGATTTTTGATCAGGGGCTTTCTCTATTGGCTGATACCAGCTTTGATTTTTCGTTAGAACGGCCCTTGGAAGATTGCATAAAGCGAGTGGAAGCGAAGCCCTTCCATTCGAGTTTTGTGCAGCAGGTGGATGCTGCGGAAGAACTGTATGGTATTCAAATTCACTTCCACTTTGGGATGAAAGTGGTACAGGAAGAACTTAAAATGTTGAAAGAGGGCTATGCGGAGGAAGTCATTATGCGTGTAGAGTGCCTTCTTCGGGAACAGATGCGCCGATATGCATACCTGATGGATTGAATCAACGAGGAAGAAGCCTAATATATAAGCCACATGAACAAAAAAGAATGGCCGCCTATGGAAGGAGAAAGATTCTCTTGATCCATGAGCGGCCATAATTTTTTCTGGTTGTGTGGGATTAAAGCGGAGAATGCACTCACCCTTTACTCACCCTTTTGCCGTGAAGATGCAGTAAGATGTACAAATCTACATAGAGACGAAAATGACATAGAAACGATGAATGTGGAGATATATGAAGTGGTATCAGGATGCATTGCAGGCATTGTAAACTCCGATACCTAATTTCATTTTTATTATACTCCTTGCGAAAAAGATTTTACGCTGCGGTAAAAAGCGATATTATAACAGGATAATTGTAGCACAATGGACGTTTTTTCTCAATACTTACTTAAGTGGAAACGAAAAGCCGCCCGTGGAAAAGCAGTGCTGCTTTTCCACGGGCGGTCCTTATGATTCAGGTTGTACGGGTCTTACTTGCAGATGGCAAGGGTGCCGGACGCGGTCTCCTCAAAATGGCTGGCGTAGAATTCCTCCATCAGCCGGATGAGAGAAACGGTGTCCCGGGCACCGGCGGTCTCGTAGCAGGAGTGCATGGCCAGCTGCGGCAGGCCGATGTCCACGCAGTTCATGGATACCTGTGCCATGGCAAGATTGCCCAGAGTGCTGCCGCCGACCTTATCGGAACGGTTGGCAAAATACTGCAGCGGGACACCGGCGCGGGCGGCAAGCTCCTTTGCCACGGCCATGCTCATGCCGTCGCTGGTATACTTCTGGCCGGCGTGCACCTTGACCACAACGCCCTCGTTCATGTAGGTGCAGTTGTTCACATCGGTATATTCCGGGTGGTTGGGGTGCACGGCGTGGGCGTTGTCGGCGCTGAACATGAAGCTGGAGGCCACCGCACGGTGGAAGTCCTCATCGCCGGGGCAGACGTTCTGCGCGATGCGGTGCAGCACGTCGTACAGGAAGGTGGAAGCCGCGCCCTGCTTGGTGCCGGAACCCACTTCTTCGTTGTCGAAAAAGGCGGCAACATTGATGGACTGGGCGCTGTGTGCTTTCAGGAAACCCTTCAGGATGCCGAACACACACTGCTGGTCGTCCAGACGGCCGGAGGAGATGAACTCCTCATTGCAGCCCCAGACGGCGGCCTTTTCGCGGATGCAGAGGAACAGGTCGCTGCCAAGGATCTGCTCTTCTGCGACCTGCAGCTCGGCGGCGATCAGCTTTTTCAGCACGCCTTCCTCGGCGGCACCGCCCAGCAAAGGCAGCATATCCACCTGCTTGTTGTAGGAAGCCCTGTCGTTGACCTCGCGGTCCATGTGGATGGCTACGCTGGGGATCATCAGCAGGTCGCGGTCCAGCGTGAGCAGTCGGGAAGTGATGGCATCGTTTTCCTTTATCAGCACGCGGCCTGCCACCGACAGCGGCCTGTCCATCCATGTGGAGCAGATCATGCCGCCGTAGCCCTCGGTGTTCAGCTTGGTGTACTTCCGGCCCATGTGGATCTCGGCGTTTTCCTTGATGCGGAAGCAAGGGGAGTCCGTGTGGGCAGCAGCCACGTTGAAGCTGTAGTTTTCCAGCTGCTCTCCCATGCGGAACGCAAGGATGCTGGAGCCGTTGCGGCAGACGAAATAGCTCCTGCCGGGTTCCAGCTGCCACCGGCGGCTCTCCAGCAGCTCGGAAAAGCCCTCCTTCAGCAGGATGTTCCGGACGGATGCAGTGGTGTGGTATGCGGTAGGATTGCCGTCAATGAAGGACAGCAGCTCCTGTACTTCTTTTTCGATCATTGGAAGACCCTCCATGGATTTATCGGTTTGGATGCTCCTATTCTACTTCTGCGGTTTGCGCTTTGCAATAGCCGGTCCTGCGGGCGGGGAAGAATTTGTTTTACATTGCGCGGGTTCTATAGTATACTACTCCTGTCGGTAAATATCGAATCAACAGGAAAGGCAGGGAACCGTCATGGAACGCAGTGATCCGCGCTATCAGGCGTATGTGGAAATATTAAAGGAAGAACTGATCCCGGCAATGGGCTGCACCGAACCTATTGCGCTGGCTTATGCCGCAGCCAAAGCCCGCGAAGTGCTGGGCATGCTGCCCGAAAGCGTGCAGCTGCAGGTGAGCGGCAGCATTATTAAGAATGTGAAGAGCGTCATCGTGCCCAACACCGGCCACCTGAAAGGCATGGAAGCCGCTGTGGCAGCGGGCATCATCGCCGGCTCGGCAGACAGAGAGCTGGAAGTGATCTCCGAGGTCAGCGAGGACAAGAAGGCTGCCATCCGGGACTATCTGCAGACGGTGCCCATTTCCATCCAGCACATCGAGCAAGGGCATGTGTTCGATATCATCGTTACCGAGCGCAGTGGGGATTCCTACGCAAAGGTGCGCATTGCGGATTTTCACACCAACATCTGCCTGATCGAAAAAAATGGCCGGGTGCTCTACGAAAAGCCGCTGCTGAACGAGGAGGCCCGGCGGGACAGCCGGGTCGACCGCAGCCTGCTGAACATGAAGGACATCTGGGACTTTGCCGAGACGGCCGACCTGCAGGATGTGGCGGACCTGCTGGAACGCCAGATCCGCTATAACAACGCCATTGCAGAGGAGGGCCTTCTGGGCGACTATGGCGCGAACATCGGCCGGGTGCTGCTTTCTACCTACGGCAACGATGTGTCTATCCGGGCCAAGGCCAAGGCGGCCGCCGGTTCGGATGCCCGCATGAACGGCTGTGAGCTGCCGGTCATCATCAACTCCGGCAGCGGCAATCAGGGCATCACCTGCTCGGTGCCGCTCATTGAATATGCCAAGGAGCTGCACAGCGGCAAGGAAAAGCTTTACCGTGCCCTCATCATTTCCAATCTGGTGGCCATCCACGAAAAGACCGGCATCGGCACCCTGTCCGCCTACTGCGGCGCAGTCAGTGCTGGTGCGGGCGCTGGCGCGGGCATCGTATATCTGTGCGGCGACGGCTATCAGGCCGCCATCCACACAGTGGTCAATGCGCTGGCCATCGTGTCCGGCATCGTGTGCGACGGCGCAAAGGCCTCCTGCGCGGCAAAGATCGCTTCCTCGGTGGACGCGGCCTTGCTTGGCTACAACATGTACAAGTGCCATCAGGAGTTCAAGGGCGGCGACGGCATCGTGATGAAGGACATCGAGACCACCATCAAGGGCATCGGCCGTCTGGGCAAGGACGGCATGAAGGAGACCAATGAGGAGATCATCCGGCTGATGATCGAGTAATGAAGAACTGAAAACCAGCCTTTCGCAGATGGTAAATGTCTGCGGAAGGCTGGTCTCTTTTATAGCGCTTTTGGTGGTGTTGGGTCGTCTGTCCGGTTCAGAAGATAATCGGTCGATGTTTTGTAAAGGTCAGCCAGCTGAACGAGGGTAACGGTGGGAATGTCGCGCAGGCCTTGTTCGTAGCGGTTGTATTGCGGCTGCGGCATATGCAGGATGGCAGCCAGCTGGCGCTGGGTCAGGTCGTGATCCTCGCGCATATCACGGATGCGGCGATAATAGGCCATAAAAATATCCTCCTGATATCTGAAAGGATATCTTGACAGTACCGCAGGAAGATGCTATTCTGAATGTATGATATCCAAATGGATATCAAAAACACTTGCGAGTGAACCCGTATAAGTCATAAGCAGAGACAGGAGGACATTCAAATGAAGAAAGTTGCACGGCGTGAATTTTTGCGGATCGCGGCTGCCGCTGCATTGGTGTGTGCAGCAGCTTCGCTGACGGGATGCGGTCAAAATGTGGAAAAACTGGTGGTTGGTGACTGGTATCTGGAAGGCTCTGACCGGCTGAGATTTACGATTTATGATGACGGGACGGTCAATATCCCGGGTACTTATGGGACGGGAAAATGGTCAATCGTAAATGACAATCAACTGAAGATCTCTGATTTCTACGGGGAGTCTACGGTGCTCAAGATCGAGGACATCGACAAGGATTCCATGACCTGCCGGCAAATTTATGATGGTCGGGAAGATGAAGAGACGGTCACCTATTGGCATAAAGCGGAAGATGCAGTGAAGCACTGAGAGTCAAAAAGGAGAACTGGATATGAAGTTTCCGAGAATGATTGCGGTACTGGGGCTGACATGCGCACTGCTTTTAAGCGGCTGCGGAAGCGAAGAAACCAGCAGCCTTTCAGAATTGATGGCATCCAAGAAAAACGGAACACAACAGTCGCCGCTTACAAAAATGCCTGAACATATGAAAGATATGTACGGGATGGGAGAAACGAGCGATAGTGCCCTCGAAAACGAAACTTACTCGACATTAAAGGAGGAAATAGGAGACTATAACGGCTGTAGTCTCCGTTACCCGAATTTTGAAGAACTGTCGGTTGGGATGCTTTACAAAGGAGAAGTGCATAAGTACTGCCTGTTCGATAAGGAAGGACGGGTGCATTGCATTTTTGATGATGACGTAAACATCGTGTCTGGATTCTATAATGGTATGTGCTTGACAAGTACTGGTGTGATGGCAAAAGAAGATGATACATTCTTTCGGCCGACCTATCTGTCGGATGACGAGACTATAGTTCGATATGCAAAAGACGATGATGGTGTACTTCTCTGGACAGTAAAAAGGGAAGACTCAATTAAAGGAACGACAGCCATTCTGACGGCTTGGGATGCGAATGGAGAAATTCGTTTTCAATGCGACACTACACGGGATGAATTCTCGGAGATGAATCCTGATACTGTATACAATGATCTGTCACAGAATCAGTACGAGTCGATTGGTATTTCACAGGCATTTGCATACTGTGGGGGGAGTGTATATCGGATCAGGAGCGATCTTTACTATGTGTTTATGAACATCGACACGGGAAAATTCTTTTCGGTGCGGGAACCCAATGCATATCTGGTGCAGGTGGAAGGAAACCAGATGATTCGAACACAACCGGGACTGAGAGCGCTTGATGGTGACTTTAATGAACTCCCAGAATGGAAAGCAATAAAATCAAGACGAAGCGGAACACCGGTATTAAGCGAAGGGCTGCTCTATCTGGATGTTAGAAGGGATGCAGATGATTTTGAAGATTATCCATCGGGATTTTATGATGTTCATTTAAACCGTATAATAGATCTCAGTGAATACGATGTTCGGCCGATCAATGAAAATTCTGAGCCGCGGTTTATGAACGGTTATGCCGTCCTCCAGTTGCGAAATCCCGATGGTGTACTTTTTTGGGGTGTTATGGACAAAAATGGAAATTGGACATCTCAACCTCAGAAAGGGACGATCAAATATGTTTTTCCGACAGCAGATGGTGTTTTGATCAGTACTTGTGAAGAAAACACAGACATGTATCAGACCTATAATCAGAATGGCGCAAAGCTGCAAAATTGGGATGGTCTGCAATTTAATGGTTACTATGGGTATGCAGACAAGAAAACAACGTATGGCAGTTACGAGGTTTATGATGGCTTCCTTTATACAGATTTGAGCGGACACATTGCAAAAATCAGCAGCGGTGGAACATTTGAAATGCTATCCTGATGAAATAAACATGTTCTAAAAGAAAATCAGTGAATGGAAAAGCAGACTTTCTCGGAAAAGAAAGCCTGCTTTTCCGCTTCAGAGCAAAAAATCATACAAATCCTTCTTTATTTTGTCATAACTCTTCCGTATAATAAGAAGTGGAATACTTTGCTGCTCTGCCCGCCCGGCGGGCATCCGATAAAATGGGAGGAGATCATTATGGCCAACGAAAAGATCCTCGTTGTGGACGACGATACCAATATCTGCGAGCTGCTGCGGCTGTACCTGACCAAGGAGGGCTATCAGGTCACGGTGGCAAACGATGGCGAAGAAGGTCTGGAAAAGTTCAATCAGGTCAAGCCCGATATGGTGCTGCTGGACGTGATGATGCCCAAGATGGACGGTCTGGAAGTGTGCCGCCGCATCCGCAAGGCGGGCAACACCCCGGTGATGATGCTTACGGCCAAGGGCGAGACCTTTGATAAGGTGCTGGGCTTGGAGCTGGGTGCAGACGATTACATGGTAAAGCCCTTTGATGCCAAGGAAGTGGTGGCCCGCATCAAGGCGGTGCTGCGCCGCTGCCAGACCACCACGGCTGCTGCCGAGAGCACCGAGGGCGTGATCGAATTCGACAACCTGCGTCTGGACATGAACAGCTATGAGCTGCGGGTCAAGGGCAAGGTGGTGGAGGCTCCCCCCAAGGAGCTGGAACTGCTGAACTGTCTGGCCTCCCATCCGAACCGCGTCTATACCCGTGACCAGCTGCTGGACGAGGTGTGGGGCTTTGAGTATTACGGCGACAGCCGCACCATTGATGTGCATGTCAAGCGCCTGCGCGAGAAGCTGGCCGGTGCTTCCGACAAATGGGAGCTGAAGACCGTATGGGGCGTGGGCTATAAGTTCGAGGTGCGTCAGTAATGCGCAAAAGTATCTCGGTGGCGTTCTTCTCGCTGGTGTCCACCCTGATGGTGCTGGGCATCGTGCTGATGGGCGCTTCGGAGTGGGTGCTGTTCAAGAACTACTTTGCCAAGGACCGCTACGAAACACTGGATCAGGTGGTGGGTGTCACCCAGCGTACGGCCCAGTATCTGGTTCAGCAGGCGGAGCTGCCGGAAGGCGATGAGCTGGACGCACTGAGCACCAAGCTGGAGATCATCGGCGAGAGCGCAGAGGCCTATCTGTTCTTTACCGACAACGACGGCCGGGTGATGATCGCCTCCAGCCCGGACAAGCTGGAGAGCCTGACCGTGCCGGAAGAAATGATGGAGAAGATCGACGCTTCCGATGCGGACTACTACCATGTGTTCGGCACGCTGGATGGCATGCTGGACGGGAAAAGCTACATCACGGTCAGCGAAATGCGCAATGAGCACGGCCAGCCCAGCGGCTATCTGTTCCTGTGCTCTTCCGGCGAGCAGCTGACCCAGTTCAAGCAGCAGTTCTGGTCCAACTTCCTGCTGTCGGCCTGTGTGATGCTGCTGTGTGCCAGCATCCTGACCAAGATCCTGATGCGCCAGCTCACCGACCCGCTGCAGAAGGTGACGGATGCTGCCCAGCGCTTTGGCGGCGGGGATCTTTCCGTCCGTGTGGAGGGAGTGGAAGGCGAAGGCGAGGCAGCCGACCTTGCCCGCACCTTCAACCGCATGGCAGACAACATCCAGATGAACGACAACTCCCGCGGTCAGTTCATGGGCAACATCGCCCACGAGCTGCGCACCCCCATGACTACGATCAAGGGCTTTGTGGACGGCATTCTGGACGGCACCATCCCGCCGGATATGCAGAACCACTACCTGCAGCTGGTCAGTGAGGAAACGGGCCGTCTGGCACGGCTCATCCAGAACATGCTGGATCTTTCCAAGCTGGAAAGCGGCGAATATCAGGTGAATGCCCGGATGTTCAACATCTGGGAGACGATCACCGGCGTGGCGCTCTCGGCAGAGCAGCGCATCAACGACGGCATGATCGACATCGACGGCCTGACCATGGACGAAAAGGTGCTGGTCTACGCCGACCCCGACCTGATCCATCAGGTGGTGTATAACCTGCTGGACAACGCCATCAAGTTTACCCCGGCAGGGGGCACCATCCGCTTCAAGGTGGAAAAGCTTGGCCCGGAAGCCGAGATCTCCATCTGGAATTCCGGTCAGGGCATCAGCCCGGAAGCGCTGCCCTACGTGTTCCAGCGGTTCTACAAGGAGGACCGCTCCCGCGGCCTGCACGCCCGGGGCGCTGGCCTTGGCCTGAACATCTGCAAGGTGCTGGTGAACCTTTCCGGCGGGCAGATCCGGGTGGAGAGCCAGCAGGGCGAGTGGTGCCGGTTCGTGTTCACCCTGCCCACGGTGGCCCCGAAGCCCGGCGGAATGAAGCGGCTGCCGGACGAAGCCGGCGGTGAACCCACCGTGGAAGACCCTGCAAGCATGAAGCCCGTAGAATGAACTTCCAGCCAGACTGCCCCGGACCCGGGGCGGTCTGGCTGTTTTGGCGTGGGGAAACTTTGCCGCGGGGGGTGCCTTGCGTGGGGTTTCCCGGCGACTGGGGGAGTTTACTTCGCAAATGGACAGATCTTTCCAAATACGTCATTTCCGTGAAAAAGCCGTTGGCGGGTTTGATTTTTTGCTCGTTTTCATGTAAACTAAAAGATAACCATGCCCATGCTGTTTTTGCGGTTTGAAACCGCCAGCACAATGGGACAAATGGGAATAAGAATTTATAAAATAACGGAGCGTAAAGATAGAATATGGCAATCGTAAGTCCTTCGATCCTTTCCGCTGATTTTGGCAAACTGGGTGCAGACTGCCGCATGGTGCTGGATGCCGGTGCACAGATGCTGCATTACGACGTGATGGACGGCCACTTTGTGCCCAACATCAGCTTTGGCGTGCCGGTGCTCAAGAGCCTGCACAAAAATCTGCCGGATGCCTTTTATGATGTGCACCTGATGATCAGCCATCCGCTGCAGTATGCGGAAGCCTTCATCAAAGCCGGTGCCACCCTGTACAACTTCCACCTTGAGTGCGAGGACGATATCCAGGCCACCATCGATGCCGTCCGGGCGCTGGGCTGCAAGGTGGGGCTGACCATCAAGCCCGGCACCGACCCGCAGGCGCTGGCACCCTATCTTGACCAGCTGGATCTTGTGCTGGTGATGAGCGTGGAGCCCGGCTTCGGCGGGCAGAGGTTCATGCCCTCGGCGCTGGACAAGCTGCGCTGGCTCAAGGCAGAGCGCGAAGCGCGCGGCGCACACTATCTGCTGGAAGTGGACGGCGGCGTGGACAATGCCACCGCGCCCCAGTGCGTGGAAGCGGGCGCTGATATTCTGGTGGCGGGCAGTGCGGTGTTCGGCGCAGCAGACCCTGCTGCAGCCGTGCAGCACCTCGCCAGCCTTTGAAAGGATAACCATTTATGGATGAATCTTTGATCCGGGAGCAGGAGGCACAGCTCCAGAAGACCGGCCGCTACTATAAGCATATCTGCTTTATGGCGGTGCCGGTGCTGTGCATGGCCTGTTTTCTGTACGGTGTGCGCCCGCTGCTGCTGTGCGGCATTGCGGTGCTTACCGGCAACCTGTGCGACCGTCTCGTTTCGCTGCTGCGCCGCCGCGTGTATCAGGGCGGTGACTTTTCCAACGAGAGCTTTGCGCTCGTCATTGCCCTGCTGATGCCGGTGACGGTGGATATCTATGTTCTGATCGCCGCAGTGATTTCCGGTGTGCTGATCGGCAAGGAGATCTTTGGCGGCTACGGCAGCTACCCCTTCAACCCGGCTGCTGTGGGCTATGTGGTGGCGGCTGTGTCATGGCCGGAACAGGTGTTCCGCTATCCACAGCCCTATACGAACATCCCTTTGTGGGACGCTTCCATGGTGCCGGTCTCCAGCGCCATTGAGGACACCCTGCGCAGCGGCGGCATGCTGAACATCGGCTCGCTGGCGCTGGGTCTGGGCGAATATGCTGCTCCCATGGGCACCGGCGCTGCGCTGGTGATCCTTGCCTGCGGCCTGTTTTTGTGGACCCAGAAGGATGCCCACATGTCTGCATCGATCAGCTTTCTTGTGACCTGTGCGGTCATTGCGTTCTTCTTCCCGCGGCAGGCGGGCCTTGCTGACAGTGCCGTGCTGTCAAATATCCTGCCCCGCCTGCAGTGTGTGCGGGATGAGCTGCTGACTGGCGCGATCCTGTTCAGCGCGGTGTTCCTGATCAACGAGCCTTACACCTGCGTGCATCACCGCATGGGCCGTGTGCTGTACGGCGTGCTGGTGGGCGTTGTGAGCATGGGCTTCCGCTACTATGGCGTGTACGAGACCGGTGTGTGCTTTGCGCTGCTGGCGGTCAACAGTGTGTCGGCATGGATCGACCGCACCGAGACAAAGCTGTATCACCTGACCCATCTGCAGGCAGATGCCGGAAAGGGGGAAGCACAATGAGACGCGCAACGGCTGAACTGATCGTAAAAGACCCCGACAAATTTGCCCACCATGACCGGGTGTTCCTGAATAACCCGGTGGTCATGCAGGGCATGGGCCTTGCCCCGCTGGTGGTGCTTGCCACCAGCGGCCAGAATGCGGTGATGCTGGCGGTGGCGGTGGCGCTGCTGCTGGTGCCCTCCCGCGTGCTGGCCTGTCTGCTGAGCCGCCTTGTGCCCCTGCACGACGAGGACCCCGCCCCGGAAACGCTGCAGAAAAAGCTGCTGCCCCGTGCACTGGTGTACGGCTTCAGCACGGCGGTGGTGTATCTGGCGGTGTATCCCATCCTGAATATGCTGTTCAGCACCAGCCTGCTGAGCCTTGGCATCTATCTTCCCATGCTCACGGTGGAGCCGCTGCTGACCTACCGCTTTGGCCGCGTGCAGGAGACGGTGCACAAGGCTGTCTCCAAGGGCCTGCGCATCACGGTGGGCTATGCGCTGCTGCTGGTGCTGCTGGGCTGCGTCCGTGAATGGCTGGCCGCAGGCACCATGTTCGGTGTGGTTGTCAGCCGCCCGGTGCTGCCCATGGCAAGCATGCCGGCAGGCGGCTTTATCGTGCTGGGCGTGCTGTGTGCCGTATGGCGTGCACTGGCCCAAAAGCGTAAGGCATATCTCACCAAAGAGGCACGCAACCTTGTGGATGTGCATTCCCAGAAGGAGGCGGACCGCGAACAATGAGAGATGTTGTAACAACAAGTGCAGTGTTCTTCAGCTATGCACTGCTGGCGGTGTTCGCGCAGAACGCCGTCTTTACCCGTGCACTGGGCGTTTCGCGTCTGGTGCAGCTGGTGGGCGATGACCGCACCAGCAGCTGGCTGTTTGGTATGCAGCTGTGCATCACGCAGATGCTGGTAACGCCGTTTGCGTGGTATGCCGGCAGCCGGATCACGCCGCTGGCAAACCGTGCCCAGCTGCGCCCGCTGGTGTATATTGCCAGCATTGCCGTGGTGTGCGTTCTGGAGCACGCCGTGCTGTGGCTGGCGAAGGGCCTGCCGCACCGCAGCGCATTGCTGCGCATCGTGCCGCTGGCGGGCCTGAACAGCTGTGTGCTTGGCACGGTACTGGTGGAGCGCACCCAGAGCTTTACGCTGGGGCAGAGCCTTGGCTTTGGCCTTGGCAGCGGCCTTGGCTATGTGCTGGCGGTGCTGCTGGTAACGGAAGCCCGCCACCGCCTGCGCAGCAAGGCCATCCCGGAAGCATTCCGCGGCCTGCCCATCACGCTGGTGTATATCGGCGTGCTGGCACTGGCGATCTATGGTTTCACCGGACATTCTGTGATCCTGTAACATTGGCAGGGAGGAGGATCGACAATGGCAAAGTATAAACGTCAGAAGGTCAAGCGCTACCGCCGCAGCTTCTACAGCCGCGGTACACGCATCAAAAAAGGCATCGGCATCGTGGTGCTGGTGCTGGCGGTGCTGGGCGCAGCCTGGCTGGCAGCACCCCACGTGCTGGACTGGGCTACCCACACCTGGTATACTGTGGTGAAGAACCGTGATCTGGAAGCTGAATCGGCATCCCGCGCAGCCGCCTCGTCCGAAGCAGCTGCATCCTCGGCGGTACAGGAAGCGGCTTCGTCCCAGCCGGAGCCGGAACAGCCCAAGGAGCTGGACGGCAAGGCCGTTACCGGCGGCAGCTGGGCCGCAGTGGATGTGAGCACCCTTGCCGATGATGCGGCCATCCGTGCAGCGGCGCAGCAGCTCAAGGCGCAGGGAGCGGATTACGGTCTTGTGATCCTGAAGGATGCCGACGGCAGCATCCATTATGCTTCGCAGGTGGCGGCGGCTTCCGGCAGCATCGCCGGGATCACTGTGGACCCGGCCCGCATCGCGGCCATCTTCCGGGAGGAGGGCATCATCCCGGCGGCACAGCTTGCGGCCTTTACCGACCCGGTGTCCGGCTATACCGACCGCAGCATGGCCGTGCATTACAGCGGCACCCAGCTCTGGCTGGATAACGTCAGTGCCAAGGCCGGCGGCAAGTCCTGGCTGGACCCCAGCGCAGCATCCGCTGTGCAGTATGTGGGCGACCTGATCGAGGAGCTGCACGGCATGGGCTTTGAGCAGGTGGTGCTCACTGGCGTGCAGTTCCCGAATATCATCACCCGCAAGCAGGAGTTTGCAGCGGCGGGCGGCAAGAGTCAGGAGGGCCGCGCTGCCCTGCTGGCTGCGGATATCAGCACATGGCAGGCCCGCTTTGACGGCAGCGTGGTGCTGTGGCTGAGCTACCCGGCCCAGCAGTGCACCGACGCTTCCGATGCACTGGGTGCACCGGCTGTGAGCCTTGGAATGCACAACCTGATCGTCACGGCGGATACGCTGGACGCGGCGGCACGCGGACAGCTGCAGCAGTCTGCCGCCGAAGCCGGTGTGCAGAACGTTGTGATCTGCAGTACCGAGAGCTTCCAGTAAAAAGAACATGGATCGCTTTGGTTATTGTAAAAGGGAGAGATCTACTATGAACACGAAATCCTGCTTTGCACCGGCCCACATCCTTCTGCCTTCGGAGCAGATCCCACTGGAAAAGTGGGGCTGCATTGCCTGCGATCAGTTCACCAGTGACCGGGATTACTGGCAGAAAGCCGAGGCTGCCGCGGCAGGCAGCCCCAGCACCCTGAACATGATCCTGCCGGAGGTCTATCTGGAGGACGGCGATGCCGATGCACGCATTGAGAAGATCCATGCCACCATGGATGACTATGCCCGGAACGTGCTGACCCGCGCGGTGGACGGCTTTGTTTACGTGGAGCGCACCGAGCAGAGCGGCAAGGTGCGGCAGGGCCTTGTGGGCATGGTGGATCTGGAAGCCTACAGCTACCGCCGCGGCGCACCCTGCGCCGTGCGTCCCAGCGAAAGCACGGTGGAAAGCCGCATCCCGCCCCGCATGAAGGTGCGCACCGGTGCCGCGCTGGAAACGCCCCATATCATGATGCTGGCGGACGACCCCGGCTGCACCCTCATCGAGCCGGTGGCGGCGCATAAAGCCGAACTGCCCAAGGTATACGAGGGCGAATTGATGCTGAACGGCGGCCACATTGCGGGCTGGGCTGTGGAAGACCCTGCCCTCATTGCGCAGATCGAAGATGCGCTGGCTGTGCTGGGCAGTCAGGAAGAATTCGACAAAAAGTATCCGGATGCCACCCGCCGCGACCCGCTGACGCTGGCCGTGGGCGACGGCAACCACTCGCTGGCCACTGCAAAGGCCTGCTGGGAGGAGCTGAAAAAGACACTCACACCGGAGCAGGCAGCAAACCATCCGGCCCGCTGGTGTCTGGCCGAGGTGTGCAATGTGCATTCGCCTGCGATCGAGATCGAGCCGATCCACCGCGTGCTGTTCAATGTGGACTGCGCAGCGGTGCTGCTGAGCCTGATCACGTGGAGCGATTCCAATATGGCCGGCTGCAGCTTTGGCGGCAGCAAGCAGCAGCCCTTCACGCTGGCCGGGCCGCACATGTCCAACGTGCTCAGCTTTGAGGACCCAACCGCACCGCTGACCGTGGGCACCATTGACGAATTTATCGAATACTATCTTGAGCACCACAAGGAAGCCCGCGTGGACTATGTGCACGACGAGCCTGCTGTGCGCGCCCTGTGCAAAAAAGGTGCTGTGGCATTCCTGATGCCGCCGTTTGCCAAGAGTGACCTGTTCAAAGGCGTTGTGATGGGCGGCGTGCTGCCGCGCAAGACCTTCAGCATGGGCCACGCAGAAGAAAAGCGGTACTATGTGGAGTGCCGGAAAATTACGGAATAATTATTGGAGAACCATGACATTTAAAGAATTGAATCTGTCCGCCCCGCTTCTGCGCGCTGTGCAGGAGGCAGGCTATGAGACCCCGTCGCCCATTCAGGCGGCGGCGATCCCGCCGGTGCTGTCCGGCCGGGATCTGATGGGCTGCGCCCAGACCGGTACCGGCAAGACGGCTGCTTTTGCGCTGCCCATGCTGGACCGGCTCACGGCCAATGCGCCCCGCAGAAAGGGTGCCATCCGCGCCCTGATCCTGACCCCTACCCGTGAGCTTGCTTTGCAGATCGGCGAAAGCTTTGATGCCTACGGCAAGTATCTCAAGCTGCGCAGCACCGTCATTTTTGGCGGCGTGGGCCAGGCACCGCAGGTGGAAGCGCTGAAAAAGGGCGTGGACATCCTGATCGCCTGCCCGGGACGGCTCAACGACCTGATCGGTCAGGGATTTATCGATCTCTCGAACCTTGAGATCTTTGTGCTGGACGAAGCCGACCGGATGCTGGATATGGGCTTTGTGCACGATGTGAAGAAGGTGATCGCAAAGCTGCCCGGGGAGCGTCAGAACCTGATGTTCAGCGCCACCATGCCCACCGAGATCGAACAGCTGGCCGCAGGCATCCTGCGCAAGCCCGCCTTCGTCAAGGTGGACCCGGTGTCCAGCACCGTGGACCGCATCCAGCAGAGCCTGTACCATGTGGAAAAGGGCAACAAGAAATTCCTGCTGCCGTGGCTCATCAAGAACCTGCAGCCCCCGGTGGTGAACGCGCTGGTGTTCAGCCGCACCAAGCACGGCGCGGATAAAATTGCAAAAGACCTCACCAAGCAGGGCATCCCGGCGGCGGCCATCCATGGCAACAAGAGCCAGACCGCCCGCGTGACCGCGCTGGAAAACTTCAAGGCCGGTAAGACCAAGGTGCTGGTAGCCACCGATATCGCCGCTCGCGGCATCGATATCAGCGAGCTGTCCCATGTGTTCAACTACGACCTGCCCGAGGTGCCGGAGACTTATGTGCACCGCATCGGCCGCACGGCCCGCGCCGGTGCCGACGGTACGGCGGTCAGCTTCTGTGCACCTGAGGAGCAGGAGTATCTGGCAGGCATCGAAAAGCTGAACCGCCGCAAAATTCCCGTGGTGAGCGGCCACCCGTGGGACGGTGTGCCTGCGCCGGTGCGCCCGGAGCCGCCGGTGCGCGGCAAAAAGCCCAAGGCAGCCGCCGCTGAACCGGCAGAAAAGCCTGCCGCAAAGCAGCCGAAGCCCGCAAAGGCCGAAGCAAAAAACGCAAAACCTGAAAAAAAGGCTGCACCCGCACCCAAGGTGCAGGCAAAGCCCGCAAAAACCGAAAAAGAGGAACCACTCATGGATGATACCAAGCGTACTACCGGCGGACGCAGCAATGACCGCCGTTCCAATAATAACAGCCGCCCGCGCCGGGAGCAGAATGCTCCTGCCCGCGGCAGCAATGCGCAGCCCAAGTTTGACCCACATTTTGTGAGTGCCCCGGAGGCCACTCCGCTGCGCCCGGCCAAAAAGACTCCGGCTGCACCCGCCGCCCCGGCCATCCGCACGGCTGCACAGCCTGCTCAGCAGAACAGCAGCACGCAAGGCCAGAAGAGCCGTCGCAATGACCGCAGCGACCGTCCGGCCCGCCAGAACAGCCAGCCTGCCGCCCAGAGCCAGAGCGCAGAGCAGGGCCGCGGTGCAAACAACGGCCAGCGCGGCCGTCAGAATGCGTCCCGCAATGCACAGCCCGCACCGGCCCGTGCCCCCAGAGCGGAGAGCAGCCGCCGCGGCCGTGCCGCTGCTGCAAGGGACGAAGACCCGGGCCTTGTGCTCATCAGCCGTCGTCCGCCGCAGCAGAAGTTCACGAACTTTGAGGAGTATATGAACGCCCACGGCGGTGCAACTGCACCCATTGAGGACCACAGCGACGAAGTATGAGCAAAAATGAACCGTTTGCCCCATGGCAGTGCCCGCTGTGCGGGGAGAAACTGACCGGTGACAGCACCCTGAAATGCACAAAAGGCCACTGCTTTGACCGCGCCAAGGAGGGCTACTGGCATCTGCTGCCGGTGCAGAGCATGCGCACCAAGGCTCCCGGCGACAGCAAGGAGATGGTGGCCGCCCGCCGCGCGTTCCTGAATGCCGGATACTACGGCATCTTTGGCAAAGCGGTGGGTGAGCTGTGCGCAGAGTACGGCCAGCCTGCCAGCCCGGAGGCGGCGCTGCATCTGCTGGATGCAGGCTGCGGCGAGGGCTGGTACGACCGCTGCATCGCGCAGGCGCTTGCCGAAAAAGGCCGCCGGGTGCAGCTGGCGGGTTTTGATATCGCAAAGCCTGCGGTGCGTCTTGCGGCCAAGGCCCTGCCCACGGCACAGTATGCGGTGGCATCCAGCTTCAGCCAGCCGGTGCGCACCGGCTGGGCCGACCTGCTGCTGAACTGCTTTTCGCCCTTTGCACAGGAGGAATTCCTGCGGGTGCTGCGCCCGGGCGGACGGATGATCTATGTGGTGCCCGGTGCCGAACATCTGTACCAGATGAAGGCCGTGCTCTACGAAAAGCCCTATAAAAACCCGGTGCAGCAGATCGCCTATGACGGTTTTGCCGCCATTGGGGAACGGGAAGTGACCGGCCGCGTCACGGTGCCCCACGAACAGCTGGAAGCGCTGTTCGCCATGACACCCTATTACTGGAAAACGCCGCGCGGTGGGGCGGAGCGCCTTGCTGCGCTGTCCCAGCTGGAAACCGATATCTCGTTCCGGTTCCTTGTATTTGAAAAGCTGTAATGATAGCAGTCTGCGTTTTTAATGCACAAGCAACATCCGCAAACTGCATATCGCAAATATGCCGTTTTAATAGGCACTATTTTTGAAAATTGCGATAAAAAGCAAAAAACGCTCGTCATGCAGAATTGTGTGACGAACGCTTTTTTGCTTCAGTTTCTGTCAAAAGCCCCGTCCCCGAGGGGGCTGTCGAGCGAATGCGAGACGGGAGGAGTTCCGTGTGATAGGTCGTCCACGAAAAACACCACTGCCCCCACCGCCGGAGGATAGGAGAAGTCCGGCAGGTGAGGGCAGCAGTGCTGTATCAGGATAGAGAGATCGCTTAGTGTTTTTCGCCCTTGGGCAGCAGACCGGCACGCTCCAGGGCCGGACGCAGGGCGAGGTACAGGATGACCGCACACACGGTGGAGGCCACGCTGTTTACAAAGGTGACGCCGCCTGCAATTTTGGTCAGCGCCTGTGCCACGGTGTATTCCTGACCAAAGATGTACACATTGCGGAAGTAGCCAAGGAACGGGTCGGTCAGCACGTTCAGCAGCAGGCCGGAACCGGCAGAAACGATCACCTTGACGAGATAGCCGGAGCTGTGCTTGTCGAGGTCGCGCAGCTTGAATGCCTTGTGCGCCACGGCACCGCAGGTGATGCCGATGATGAACTTGAGCACAAAGGTGGTGACGGCGTAGCCCGGGTCACCGGCCAGAATATCGGCCAGCGCCAGACCAATGGCACCGGCCAGACCGCCGGACACACCGTCCAGCAGCAGGGCGGTCAGGGCGGTGAAGGTGTTGCCCAGATGGAACGAAGAGCCGCCGTAGAACGGCACACGGAAGAACAGATAGGCCACAAGGCTTAAAGCGGCCATGACACCGGTCAGGGCCAGCTCCTTGGTGGTGAAGGTGCGCTTGTACAGCACACTTGCAAACAGAATGACGATGATAACGACTGCCAGAAGCAGCCACATTGCAGTAGTAGACATGATTTTACTTTCCCTCCAGATTTCCAGAACTTGAAATCCTCACAAAACTACTTGACATTTGGGCGTTCAGTAGGTATGCTCCTATTATACGCAGAACTGACACCATGAAAATACCCAGAATAAAGTTTTTTAATGGGGTCAGTTTGATGCGATGCCCAGACAGGAGGGATAATTTATGGTCCATCTGACCACGGCGCTGGATGCTTCTTCTGGCGTGCCGCTGTACGAACAGCTGTACCGCAGCCTTGCCGGAGAGATGCGAAGCGGCACCCTTGCGGCGGGCACCCGGATGCCCGGCAAGCGGCGGCTGGCGGCAGAGCTGTCCGTCTCGGTGAATACGGTGGATGCCGCCTATCAGATGCTGGCGGCGGAAGGGTATCTGGAATCGCGGGAGCGCAGCGGCTTTTATGTACAGGAATATCTGGCCCTGCCGTCCCGGCCTGCCGGCGGGCCGGAACAGCCCGCACCGCCAAAACCGGAACTGCCTGTGCTGCCGGTGCGGTACGACCTTTCCACCCGCGGGGTAGACCCGGAGCTGTTCCCGTTCCGCACATGGGCGCGGCTGCAAAAGGAGCTGCTCTATTCCTCGCCCCAGCTGCTCACCCACGGCGATGCGCAGGGCGACCCGGCCCTGCGGCAGGCGCTGGCGGAATATCTCTCTGAATACCGCGGTGTGCAGTGCGGGCCGCATCAGATCGTGGTGGGCGCGGGATTGGAATATCTGCTGGGCCTGCTGGCACCGCTGCTGCCCGGCCCTGCAGCGGTGGAAACGCCGGGCTACCCCCGTGCTTTGCAGGTGCTGCAGAACAACGGTGTGCACTGCTGCTGCCTACCGGTGGACGAGGACGGCCTTTCGGTGGAAGCACTGAACCGGTCGGATGCAGCGATGTGCTACGTCACGCCCAGCCACCAGTTCCCCACAGGCGTTACCATGCCTGCGGGCCGCAGGGCCGAGCTTCTGCACTGGGCAGCCCGCAGGCCGGGCGGGCGGTATATTATAGAAGATGATTACGATTCGGAGTTTCGTTTTGATACCCGGCCTCTGCCCAGCCTGCAGGGCATGGCGGGTGCAGACGGCCCGGTGGTGTACCTCTCCACCTGCTCCCGCAGTCTGGCTCCCAGCATCCGTATCGCCTATATGGTGCTGCCGGAGCATCTTCTGCCTGCATGGCGGAAAAAATACCGCCTTTACTCCGGCACGGTGAGCCGGTTCGAGCAGCAGACGCTGGCCCGCTTTATCACCGAGGGCTACTTCACCCGGCATCTGGCCCGGGAGCGGGTGGCCTACAAGGCCCGGCGGGACGCGCTGGCGGCAGCATTGAACACTGCCTTTGCTCCCGGGGAGCTGACCCTTGCGGGCCTGCACACCGGCCTGCACCTGCTGGCAAAGCTCAAAGACCCGCCGTCGGATGCTGCGCTGCGCTGCGCGGCGGAAGCCGAAGGCGTGCAGCTGAGCCTGCTGAGCGATTACGACCTGACCGGAGAAGCACCCTCAGCGGCGGGCACGCTGGTGCTGGGTTATGGCTCGCTGAAGGACGAGGCCTGCGCCTCGGTGGGCGAAACATTGAAAAAGGTCTGCATGGCAGCGCGGGAAGCATCCGTGATCGTGTAAGTGCCGCTGGCGGCATTCCACTGGCCGGGCAGGGCCTGCGCCGCCACAGCGGCGCTGTTGTTGGCAAGAAATTCCAGAGTGCGCTCCAAAGCGTCATAGTCCAGCGCGGTCAGGTCGGTGAGCAGGGCCGAACTGCTGGCACGCAGGGCATCCGGCAGGGTGGCGGGCAGCAGGTCCAGATTCTGCCGGAGAAAAGCATCCCACACGGCAGCGCGGGCCGCTGCGGTGCGTACTGGTGAAAAGGCTTCGTCGGCCTGCAGCTGGCACAAGAATTCGTGCGCGTCCCCGGCGGAAATGCCCTGCACGGCCCGGCTGCGGCCATAGCGGGCAAGCTCTTCCTCGGTCAGTGCGCCGGTAAAGCCTACCCGCACCGGCCCGTACCGGCTGGCAATGCGCTCCAGCACCGCAGGCGAAAAAGCCAGATACCGGGTGCCCTCCGGCAGGGCCAGCACCTGTGCCAGCGCTTCGCGGCAGCGGGCCGGGCCTGCGGCAGCGTAGCAGCGGGCAAGGGATGTTTCTTCTTCTGCAAAAGGCACGGTGAGCACGGCAGGCACGCTGAGCAGATGCACGCAGTTCTGGCTGGCGTTCAGGTAGGCCAGCACAAAGCCGGGCTGTTCGCCGGAGACGCACAGCAGCACAGTGAGCTGGTCGGTGGTCTTGGGCAGCTGGATGGGCACACCGCTCTCGCTGCGGGCAGCCTGCCGCAGCTGGGTGCGCAGCTGCTGACGGGACAGCAGCACCGTGCCGCCCACCAGCGGCACCAGCACCAGCAGCGAAGCAAACAGTGCTGCCCAAAAGGGCTTCCAACCTCCACTGCGCATGGGATACACCGCCTTTCCTTTGCATAAAGCTTTGGCCTGCAGGCAAGACTTTATGCAGAAAAGGAGGCGTTTGCAGATGAAAAACAAAAAAGAGACAGCACCGACCACAGAGAAAGAACGGGAGGACTTCTGGCTGGAGATCGGCCCCGCCAGCGCCTATTACGGCACAGATTCTTACGAAACCGCGAAAGAAAACGGCGATGCCAGCCCGGATGGCAAAGCCCGGGGGTTTGAAGGCGCGGAGCCAAAAGAAAAGTAAAATAAATTTATGGCAGCGCTATGATGAGGGAGGACAAAAGTAATACCAAAATAAAATTCATCTGTCGGCATAACAGATGAAAAAGCAGCATATGATATAAAAAATGTCTTGCGCACAAGGACAGAATATGGTATAGTCTTTCTATCGCGCACAACTGTGCGCCGGAAGAACTGAAAAAGACGTGCACGGCGGGGAAAGACCGTGCACTCTGGAGAAGCCCGCTTGTAAAGTGGGTGCCGAAGGTGTAAGGCCGCAGGGAAAGCGGCTGTATCTCTCAGGCAAAAGGACAGAGCCATCGTCTTTGCGCAATGGGGCGCAGCCGGGAATGCGGCGCACCCCGGCTGCGGAAAATGAGAGCGCTCCGAATTTTGCGGGCAGAGCCTTTGGTGGGTTCTGTCCGCTTTTGTTTTGTGTATAGGGGGAAAGAGAGAATGGTCGAGATGATCACGCAGGTGAACAATGCCATCAATGGCGTGGTGTGGGGGCCGTTTGGTCTGGCACTGCTGTTCTGCACCGGCTTCTGGATGAGCGCCCGCACGGGCTTTTTCCAGTTCCGCAAAATGGGCTACTGGCTCCGGCACACCATCGGTGCGATCTTCACCAACAAGGACATCACCGCGCACACCAGCAAGGAGGATATGGCCATCAGCCAGTTCCAGAGCATGTGCACGGCGCTGGCGGGCACCATCGGCACCGGCAACATCGTGGGTGTGGCAACGGCCATCGTTTCCGGTGGGCCGGGTGCCATCTTCTGGATGTGGGTCATGGCATTGCTTGGCATGATGACCAGCTTTTCGGAGAATGTGCTGGGCGTGTACTACCGCCGCAAAAACGAAAAAGGCGAGTGGTCGGGCGGTGCCATGTACTACCTCACCGATGGTCTTGGCGCAAAGAAGGGCTGCAAACAGCTGGGCAAGGTGCTGGCAGTGCTGTTTGCCTGCTTCTGCATTCTGGCTTCCTTCGGCATTGGCAACATGAGCCAGATCAATTCCATCGCGGGCAACATGAACGCTGCTTTTGGTGTACCGACCCTCGTCACCGGCCTGTGCCTGATGGTGGTCACGGCCCTTATCGTCATTGGCGGTTTGAAGCGCGTTGCCGCTGTTACCGAAAAGCTGGTGCCGCTCATGGCCCTGTTCTACATTGCAGGCGCGCTCATCATCGTAGTGCTGCACGCGGGCAATATCCCGGCGGCATTTGCGGCTATTTTCAAGGGTGCGTTCAACCTGAATGCGGCAGGCGGCGGTGCGCTGGGCTACGGCATCAGCCAGACCATCACATGGGGCTTCAAGCGCGGTGCTTTTTCCAACGAAGCGGGCCTCGGTTCCGCTGTCATGGTCAACTCCGCTTCCAACGTCAAGGAGCCGGTGCATCAGGGCATGTGGGGCGTGTTTGAGGTGTTTGCCGATACCATCGTGGTCTGCACGCTCACTGCTCTGGTCATCCTGACCACCGGCGTGGTAGACCTGCAGAGCGGCGCTGTACTGGCCGGTGTGCAGGACAACGCATTGGTGGGTCAGGCCTTCACCGCCGCATTTGGCAGCTTTGGCCCCAAGTTCATTGCCATCTCCATTCTGCTGTTTGCCTACTCCACTACGCTGGGCTGGAGCCACTACGGCACCAAGGCCGTGGAGTATCTCTTCGGCACCACCGGCAGCCGCATCTACAAGGTGGTCTTTGTGTGCATGACCGTGGTGGGTGCCACCATGAAGCTGGGCCTTGCGTGGGATCTTTCCGACACTTTCAACGGTCTGATGATGATCCCGAACCTGATCGGCGTGCTGGTGCTGTCCGGCACTGTGGTGGACATCACCCGCAACTACTTCGACCGCCGGGTGAAGGGCAAGGACATCGAACCCATGTGGTCGGCTTTCCTGGAGTACCAGAAGCAGGAGGAGGCCGAAGCCGCCGCAGAGGAAGCGGAGCTGGAAAAGGCCGCAAACGAATAAAATACCCAAAAGCAAGGGCTGTCTTTGAATGAGGACGGCCCTTGCTTTTGTCTGCTGCCCGGCCTTATAATAAATTAAAAAACAGGGGAGGGAGCAACCATGAGCGAATTTTCCCATCTGAAAAACAAACTCCTTGCCGAACAGGTGGAGGACGAAATTTACCACTATATTCTGGATACCCCGCTGGAGCCGGGAGCCAAGCTGCCCAATGAATTTGAGCTGGGCGAAAAATTTGGTGTGGGCCGCAGCACGGTGCGCGAAGCCGTGAAGCTGCTTTCCAGCAAGGGCATCGTGGAGGTGCGGCGCGGCTCCGGCACCTATGTGGTCACGACTGCCAAGGGCCTTTCGGACCCGCTGAACCTGCGCAGCGTGCAGGACAAGAACGCACTGGCGCTGGATCTGGTGAACGTGCGCCTGCTGCTGGAACCGGGCATGGCCGAGATGGCAGCGCTGAACGCCACTGACGAGGACATTGAACGCATCCAGCGCCTGTGCGACCGGGTGGAGAGCAAGATCCACAGCGGGGATCTGTACATTGAGGACGATATCGCGTTCCACACCTGCATTGCCGAGAGCAGCAAGAACATGGTGGTGGAGCAGCTGATCCCTATTATCGATACGGCGGTCATGATGTTCGTGAACGTCACCCACAAAAAGCTGACGGAGGAGACCATCCTGACCCACCGCATGATCACCGAAGCCATTGCCCGGCATGACCCCATTGGTGCCCGGTCTGCCATGGTGATGCACCTGAACTTCAACCGCAACTGCATCCGAAAGCTTTACGACGGCGAATGGGAAGACTGATGCCGCTGCATTTTACGTCCCCGCACAGTGCAAGGTCTGTGCGGGGACTTTTTATGCCTGAAGTTGTCTGATGACTTTTTGGGACGAATGACACAGAAAAGTCGAAAAACTGGTTAGATTATATGATGTATCCAAGATTTCAGAGCAATGTGCACGAAAAACTGGGCTGGTTATTGTTATAAAGTGGGTTCTGACTGCGACAACTTGCAAACGAGGCGGGATTCGATTACAATGAACATGTAAGATGTCCGACAGTCAAAAGGACGATTTGCAAAGCAGAAAAAAGCATTTTGGAGGTATGATCATGGAACTGCGTTCTCAGACAGTGCGTAAACTGGCACCGGAAAATGATCCGCTGAAGATCGGCATGGGCTGGAAGGTGGACGACCTTGCAAAGCCCCAGATCATGGTGGAGAGCACCTTTGGCGACAGCCACCCCGGCAGCGCCCATCTGGATCAGTTCGTGAAGGAGGCTGTACAGGCAGTCAACACCCACGGCGGCAAGGCTGCACGCTATTTTGCAACCGATATGTGCGACGGCATCGCACAGGGCCACGACGGCATCAACTACTCGCTGCCCCACCGTGATGCCATCGTGAATCTGGTGGAAGCTCAGGCCAACGCCACCGTGTACGACGGCGGCGTATTCATCGCCAGCTGCGACAAGTCCATGCCGGCCATGCTGATGAGCATTGGCCGCCTGAAGGATATGAGCGCCATCGTAGTCACCGGCGGCGTGATGGAAGCCCACACCCTGCCCAAGAAGTACGTGGTCAACGACCCCGCCTGCGCCATCAACGACCTGCTGACGCTGGAACAGATCGGCAAGTTCGACGCATGGGAAAAGACGGGCGTGATCCCCAACGAGCAGCTGGACTACTACAAGCACAATGCCTGCCCCAGCTGCGGTGCCTGCTCCTTTATGGGCACCGCTTCTACCATGCAGATCATGGCCGAGGCTCTGGGCCTGATGCTGCCCGGCACCGCCCTGATGCCGGCCACCGCCCCGGAGCTGAAGCAGGCTGCCTATGATGCCGGCGTTCAGGTGATGAAGCTGGTGGCCGAGGGCATCAAGGCCAAGGACATCGTTACCATGAAGAGCTTTGAAAACGCCATCATGGTGCACGCCGCCATCTCCGGCTCCACCAATGCCACCATGCATCTGCCCGCCATCGCCCACGAGTTCGGCTTTGAGATCGATGCCGACACCTTTGACCGGATGCACCGCGGCGCACACTATCTGCTGAACATCCGTCCTTCCGGCGACTGGCCCGCACAGTACTTCTACTATGCAGGCGGCGTGCCCCGCGTGATGGAAGAGATCAAGTCCATGCTGCATCTGGACGTGATGACTGTCACCGGAAAGACGCTGGGCGAAAACCTGGAAGACCTGAAGAAGAACGGCTTCTACGAGCACTGCGACGAGATCCTGCAGGAAAAGACCAAGGGTCTGGGCATCAAAGTCACCCGCGAGGATATCATCCACAGCTTTGACAACGCCAAGGGCACCGACGGCAGCATCGCTATCCTGAAGGGCAATCTGGCCCCGGAGGGCAGCGTCATCAAGCACACCGCCTGCCCCAAGAACATGTTCCACGCCACCCTGCGCGCAAAGCCCTTTGACAGCGAGGAAGAGTGCATCAGCGCCGTTCTGAACAAGCAGGTCCAGCCCGGAGATGCCATCTTCATCCGTTACGAAGGCCCCCGCGGCAGCGGCATGCCCGAGATGTTCTACACCGGCGAGGCCATCTGCGCCGACCCGAAGCTGGCTTCCAGCGTGGCGCTCATCACCGACGGCCGCTTCTCCGGCGCAAGCCGCGGCCCGGTCATCGGCCATGTCAGCCCGGAGGCTGCTGTGGGCGGCCCCATCGCTCTGGTGGAAGAGGGCGATCTCATCCGCATCGATGTGCCGAACCGCCAGCTTGCCATCGTGGGCGTGAACGGTGAGGAAAAGACCCCCGAAGAGATGGAGGCCATCCTTGCCCAGCGCCGTGCCAACTGGAAGCCCAAGGCTCCCAAGTACACCAAGGGCCTGCTGAAACTCTACTCTCAGCACGCCGTCAGCCCCATGAAGGGTGCATATATGGAGTAAAAACGCTTCGTTTGCGATAAAAACCAAAAACAAAAATCAACTGTTCAGCGTTGTTTTGCTGAACGGTCTGGATAAAGTTACACCAAAAACAAAAAAGCGGATATTGCTTCGTCTATAAAAACCATCGGGATCCGGTGTCCGTCTGCGGGGACGGCGCTGAAATAAGACTCAAAGCAAACATAACATCAAAAATGGAGGATATGTTTATGACAGCTGTTGCAACCCCGGACGCCGCGCGGCTCGTGTTCGCCGCAGTGGCGGGCCTGATCCTTTTGCTCATCCTTATCATCAAGTTCAAAGTGCATGCCATGATCTCCATCCTGATCGGTGCGGTGGGCATCGGCCTGATGGCCGGTATGCCCCTGTCTGACATCATCGGCTCGGTCAACGAAGGCATCGGCAACACCTTAAAGGGCATCGCTCTTCTGGTGGGCCTTGGCTCCATGTTCGGTGCCATTCTGGAAGAATCCGGCGGCGCACAGACGCTGGCCGTGACCATGGTGCGCAAGTTCGGCGACGAAAAAGCCGCATGGGCGCTGGGTATCACAGGTCTGGTGGTGGCCATGCCGGTGTTCTTTGATGCCGGTCTGATCATCCTGATCCCGCTGGCCTTCTCTCTGGCAAAGCGCACCAAGCGCTCGGTCCTGTACTATGTCATCCCTCTGCTGGCCGGTCTGGCTGTCGGCCACGCCTTCATCCCTCCCACGCCGGGCCCCGTTCTGGTGGCCAGCATGCTGGGCGTTGATCTGGGCTGGGTCATCCTCATCGGCATCTTCTGCGGCATCTTCGCCATGATCGCTGCCGGTCCCATCTGGGGCTCCATCTGCGGCAAGAAGTATATGATCGAGGTGCCCGAGCACGTTGCACAGCAGGCAGACATCGACGAGAGCAAGCTGCCCAAGTTCGGCACCATCGTGGGCATCATCCTGATCCCGCTGGTCCTCATCATTGCAAACTCTGTGGCAAAGGTGGTGCCCGCTCTGGCTGGCATCCAGCCCGTTCTGGCCTTCCTCGGTGAGCCCTTCATGGCTCTGCTGCTGGCTACCATCGCTGCTATGTATCTGCTGGGCACCCGTCACGGCTATAACAATGCCCAGCTGGAAAAGATCATGACCAAGTCCCTTGAGCCCACCGGCATGATCCTGCTGGTCACTGCCTGCGGCGGCGTGCTGCGCTACATGCTGCAGAACTCCGGTCTGGGCGATGTCATCGGCAACGCCGTGGCAAACGCCAGCCTGCCGCTGGTTCTGGTGGCCTTCATCGTGGCTGCTCTGGTGCGCATCTCCGTTGGTTCCTCTACCGTGGCTATGACCATGGCAGCAGGCATCATCTCCGCCATGCCCGGCATCAGCGAGCTGAGCCCGCTGTATCTGGCCTGCGTCACCGCTGCCATCGCCGGCGGCTCCACCGTGTGCTCTCACTTCAACGACTCCGGCTTCTGGCTGGTGAAGAGCCTTGTGGGCATGGACGAAAAGACCACCCTCAAGACCTGGACCATCATGGAAACTCTGGTTGGCGGTGTGGGCTTCCTGGTAGCACTCATCATCTCCTTCTTTGCCTGATCATCCTCCTCTGCGGGGCTGTGCCTGCACACAGTCTGCGCAATGCTTTGCAAATTCCTGAAATCTCCTCAGCACAGCAAACCCCCGGGCGGTGAACCGCCCGGGGGTCTGCTGCTTTCTGTATTATCTGTATTATAAAAGCGGAAGGTCCGGCCCGGAGGCCAGCTGGATGAAGGCATCCATTTCCCGGGTGCAGCATTTATCCTTGTGGTAGAACATCTGGCGGTACATGGTCAGCCGGAAGTCTGACACCTCCAGAATGCGCAGATCTCCTCTGGACGCAGGCTCGGCCACAGCGAAGCGCGGCAGCAGGGAAATGCCGGAGGAGCGCTCCAGCATCTTGATGATAAAGGAGGTATCGCTGATCTCAAGGCTGGGGGTCAGCTCGATCTGGCGGGAAGCCAGAAACCGGTCAAAGGTGCGGCGGTAGTTGGCGTTGCGTTCGGTGAGGAAGAAGGGCTTGTCCAGAAGCTCTGCTACCCGGTACGGGCCGGGGTGGCCGAGGTCGATGTCCGGGGAAGCCACGAACACCACCTCTTCCGGGATCTCGTTGCACTTGTGCCAGCTGTTGGAGTAGCGGGGCTCGTCCAGAATGCAGATGAGGTCCACCTCGCCGCGCTCCATCTTTTCGATCAGCTCTTCCGGGGAGCCGGTAGTGACCCGAAGGCTGACTTTGGGGTGTTCCACCCGGAACTGATGCATCAGGCCGGGCAGACGGAAAAAGCAGAGAGATTCCAGCGTGCCGATGTGCAGGCAGCCCTCCAGCTCGGCATCCTCGCTCAGGGCGCGGCGGGCGTTGTGGATGGTATCCAGAATGCTGTTGGCGTATTCCAGAAAGCACTGGCCCTGTGCGGTCAGGATCACCCGCTTGCCCATGCGGTCGAACAGGCGCACGCCAAGCTCTTCTTCCAGCGCCTTGATCTGCACGGTAACGGCAGACTGGGAATAGCCCAGACTTTCCGCTGCCTTGGAAAAGCTCTGGAACTGGGCGGCACGGATCAGGGTGTTCAGCTGGCGCACTTCCATGGCAAAGCTCCTTTGCTATTAATATTTTTAAACTATAACTTTAGTTTTATGAATTTGAATCATGCATATGTCTATGTTAAACTAAATGTGTCAACACGTCAAGTGAAAATTTGACGTTTCGTGAAAGGCTGGCCGTGCGGGCTGCGGCGGAGAGAGCGCTGTCAGGTGCCGCACAAAGGTCAGGATAGGAAAAGGAGGATTTTATTCTTATGGAAAAGAAAAAATTCAAGCTCGGACTGCTGCCGAAGCTGCTCATCGCCATCGTGCTGGGCATCATCATCGGCCAGTTCTTCCCGGTGTGGTTCTGCCGGGTCGTCGTCACGGCATCCAGCATCTTCAGCTCGTTCCTGAAGTTCATCATCCCGCTGATGATCGTGGCCTACGTCACCATGGGCATTGCCGACCTGAAGAGCGGCGCAGGCAAGCTGCTGCTCATCACGGTGGCTCTGGCCTACGGCTCCACCCTGATCGCAGGCTCGGCATCCTATCTGGTGTCTGCAAGCCTGTTCCCCAGCTTCATGAGCGAAGGCGCTCTGGAACAGATCGCCGCCACGGCTGACAACTCTCTGGCCAGCTACATCTCCATCTCCATCCCGCCCATTCTGGACACCCTCTCTGCCGTGGTGCTGGCCTTCGTGCTGGGCCTGTGCATGTCCACCTTGCGCGGCAAGACCATCGGTGATACACTTTATAATGGCATGAAGGACTTCTCCGGCATCATCGATCAGGTGCTGCACAGCGTCATCATCCCGCTGCTGCCCCTGTACGTCTGCGGTACCTTCATCGACATGACCAAGTCCGGCAAGACCTACGCCATTCTGGGCATCCTGTGGAAGGTGTTCCTGGTGGTCATCATCATGCATCTGGTCTGCATCTTCCTGCAGTTCTGCGTTGCAGGCGCTGTGAGCCACAAGAGCCCCTTCAAGATGATCCGCAACCAGATCCCCGGCTACACCACCGCTCTGGGCACCCAGTCCTCTGCAGCCACCATCCCGGTCAACCTGCAGTGCGCTGCGGCTGACGGCATCAGCGAGCAGATCCGCAACTTCGTGGTGCCTCTGTGCGCAAACATCCACATGGCAGGCTCCATGATCACCATTACCGCCTGCGCAACTGCCGTCTGCCTGATGAACCAGCTGCCCATCAGCCTTGCTACCGTGGTGCCCTTCATCATGACTCTGGGCGTTGCCATGGTGGCTTCTCCCGGTGCTCCCGGCGGCTCCATCATGACCGCTCTGCCCTTCCTGTACATGATCTTCGGCGCTGAGGCCGGTGACCCCAATGGCCCCATCTGCGCCATCATGGTGGCTCTGTACATCACTCAGGATTCCTTCGGCACTGCCTGCAACGTCTCCGGCGACAACGCCATCGGCGTGATCGTGGAGACCATCTACCAGAAGTTCATCAACAAGAGCAGCGCAAGCGTCTGATGCGCGGCGCGGTTCTTGACCTGACAGGAGTGACACCCCATGGCATTTATCAGTGTTTTTGATGTTCTGGGCCCGAACATGATCGGCCCTTCCAGCTCCCACACCGCAGGCGCGGAGATCATCGCCTTTCTGGCACAGAAGATGATCGCCCCGCCGCTGAAGCGGGCGGACTTTACCCTCTACGGCTCCTTTGCCAAGACCTACCACGGCCACGGTACCGACCG
>SKEF01000151.1_pt1 | contig 70873 bp, 61 predicted proteins | sample 4826691 | NCBI WGS metagenome assembly SKEF01 (sample SAMN11008816, study PRJNA524170) | human gut metagenome | biome: Human fecal sample; material: Feces; isolation source: fecal sample from pouch patient p23, p27 | host: Homo sapiens | place: Israel: Tel-Aviv | collected 2016-08-24
CAACCACAACATCTTGTGATTAGAGTGCGATGAATGGCTAAAAAATCAATATCTTGTATATCTCGTTGAGTGGCAACACCCGGGGCTTTGTGCGGCGCGTAACGGACTACTACCAAGACCTGGGGGTGGTGGTGAATTCGATTAACGTCCGTGAGAAACCGGACCGCCAAAAACTGACGGTGCCCTTCGTGACGATTTTGCCGGCCTTTTTAAACGGTGGCAACGGTCGCGATAACGGCTACAGCGAGATTTTATCACCGGCGCTGGGCCACTACCTCGCCTACGAAGGCAACTACCACCGCTGTTACGGGATCATTGGCAGCGGCAACCGTAACTTTAACCGCCAGTTCGCCCTGACGGCTAAGCAGTACGCCAAGCGGTTCGGTTTTCCCTACCTGACCGACTTTGAACTGCGGGGCAGCGACAACGACATCACCCGGATCGGCCAACTGCTACTGGAACGGTCCCAGGCCTTTGAGGAGGAACAAGCATGACAGAAGAACGAACGGATCCACAATCCTATTTTTACTACAACAATCTAGTTAACATCCCGGAAAATGGCTCGATTGCCGTCCACTACGATCAGGACGCCTTAAAGGCCTGCTTTAACGACCACATCATTCCCCAAACGGTTCGTTTTCAAAGCCCCGCAAAACGGCGGGCGAAGCTGGTCGCTGACGACTACTTGGACGGGGCGGTTCTCGACCAGTACCCGGCGGAATTCATTGACCAATTAGAGGCCCGGGTGCGCGCCCACCACTTCCGCTTTAAGAGCTTCATGGGGGCTTACAAGTTTTACGCCCAGTACGCGATGAAGACCAACGACGGTAAGCGATTCCTGGAAGACTATAACGACCGGGTGGTGGCCAACGCCCTCTACTTGGCCCGCGGCGACCAACAGTTAGCCAAGGACCTGGCCGACGAGTTGATTAATCAGCGCTACCAGCCGGCGACGCCTACCTTTTTAAACGCCAGTAAGAAGCGGTGCGGCCAGATGGTGTCGTGCTTTTTGATTGACGTTCAGGACTCGATGCTATCGATTTACCGGGCGCTCAATTCGGCCCTCCAGCTGTCCCGGATTGGTGGCGGCGTCGGCGTCAACTTGTCGAACTTGCGGGCGGCTGGTGACCCGATTAAGAAGATCGAAAACGCCTCGTCTGGGGTCCTGCCGGTGATGAAGTTGTTAGAGGACGCCTTTTCTTATTCCAACCAGCTGGGGCAACGTAACGGCGCCGGGGTGGTTTATTTAAACGTCTTTCACCCTGACATCATGGCCTTTTTGGAGACCAAAAAGGAAAACGCCGACGAAAAGATCCGGGTCAAGACCCTCTCCTTGGGCCTGGTGGTGCCAGACAAGTACTACCAGTTGCTCAAGTCCAACGCCCCAATGTATTTATTTAGCCCCTACGACGTCGAGCGGGAACTCAAGGCCCCCTTTTCCTACGTTGATTTGACCAAGGAGTACGACCGCTTGGTGGCTAACCCGCGAATTGGAGCAAAAGATTTCCCACCTCCAACAGGAATCGGGCTACCCCTACATCTTAAACATCGATCACGCCAACCGGGACAACCCGGTCGCCGGTAAGATCATCATGTCCAACCTCTGCAGCGAGATCCTCCAGCCCCAGGAACCGTCGACTTTGACGTCCGACCTGTCTTACGAAACGGTCGGCACCGATATTTCCTGCAACCTGGGCTCGACTAACATCGATAACATGCTCCACACCCCGGACTTTGGCCGTGCCGTTGAAGTGGCGGTGCGGGCGCTGACCAACGTCACTGACACCACCAACATTGAGGAGGTCCCTAGCATTGCTAAGGGCAACCACCTCTACCACACGATCGGCCTGGGGGCGATGGGCCTCCACACCGCCCTGGACCGCCGGCAGATTGAGTACGGCTCCCCGGAGGCACTCGAGTTTACCGAGACCTACTTCTTAGCCCTGAATTACTACTCGCTTCTGGCCAGCCACCAGATTGCTAAGGAACGGGGCGAGACCTTTGCGGGTTTTAAAGACTCGCGTTACACCGATGGTTCTTACTTTGACGACTACGTGACTAAGCCCTTCACCCTTAAGTTTGAAAAGAACCGGGCTGCTTTTTCAGGCGTTCACCTACCGACGACGGCCGACTGGCGAGCCCTCAAAGAAGCGGTGCAAACGGATGGTTTGTACCACCGTAACCGGCTGGCGGTGGCGCCGAATGGCTCGATTTCTTACGTTAACGAAACTTCAGCCTCGCTGACGCCGATCACCCAACTGGTGGAACAGCGCCAGGAAAACAAGGTCGGTGCACTCTTTTATCCCGCCCCGTATCTTTCCAACGAGACTTTGCCTTATTACACGCCGGCTTACGACCTCGACCAGCGCAAGATCATTGACACCTACGCCGTGGCCCAAAACACGTCGACCAGGGGATGAGCCTAACCCTGTTTATGCGCTCGACCTTGCCGACCGGCCTGTACGAGTGGAAAAAGCCCGACCAACCCAAGATGACGACGCGCAACCTAAACCGGCTGCGCAACTACGCCTGGACCAAGGGGATCAAGTCGCTGTACTACATTCGGACCTTTACCACCGACGACGAAATTCACACCGCCAACGAGTGTGAATCCTGCATGATTTAAGGAGGAAGCAATGGATTACTTGTACTACAAGGCAATTAACTGGGACGAACAAGAAGACCAGGTCGACCAAGCCACCTGGTTAAAGTTAACCAATAACTTCTGGTTGGACACCCGGGTGCCGATTACCGCCGATCAACCTAGCTGGCACGCCCTGACGGCGCAGCAACAAGCCCAAGTGGGGCACGCCCTAGCCGGCCGGGCCCTCTTGAGCGCCTTCCAGTCCGAACTGGGGGCGCCGAGCCTACGGGCGGGACGGCGGACCCAACAAGAAGAGGCGGTCTTAAACTTGATCACCTTCATGGAGTCGGTCCACACCAAGGCGGTGACGACGATCTTCCGCCGCTTGACCGATGAAGAAACCACCGCTACTTACTACGCTTGGGCTGACGGTCAGGCACCTCTTCAAGCGGCGCTGACCGACTTAACGAAGGAAATTGCGGGTGACGACCTAATGCGCCGCGGCCTCTTTTTGATCGCCGACACGGTCCTGTGTGCCGGTTTTGACTGGGCGGTCCTGACCCAGCCGGCCCTGGCCCAAACTAACCAAATGCTGAAAAATATTTTGACCGGGAACCTGATCTTTCGTGACTACCTGGCTTACAAATTCCGCCAGGGGATGGCTGAGCTGCCCTTTGCGAAACAAGAGGCCCTGGTAGCGCAACTAACGAAGGGTGCACAATCGTTAATCAAGCTCGCCTACCAGCAAAACGAGGCCCTGTTAGAAGACGCCGGGGCGGCTAACGACTTGGTTGACTTCCAGTGGCGGATGCTCTTGGTGGCCCTTGGCCTGGGTGAACAACCAGCCGAAAGTGGCCCGGTAGCCCACCAAATCGACCAACTGGCCAACCAGGCCCAACAAGTGACGGTGGTTGAAACGATCAAAGACGCCGACGCCACCGAGTTCATGAGCGATGACGATTACGATTTTTAGGAGGAGACAATGGCTTATACAAGCGTAAATTGGAACGTCGAAGAAGACGAATTTGACGAATACGTCTGGGACAAGGCAACCGCCCAGTTCTGGCTGGACACCCGGGTGCCGGTTTCAAACGACCGCGGCGATTGGCGAACCCTAACCGACAGTGAAAAGGGGGTCATCAACAAGGTCGTCGGGGGCTTGGCCTTGCTTGACACCCTGCAGTCAGAAGAGGGGGTCAACGTGATGCGAGAGGACGCCCGGACCCGCAAGGAAGTTGGCGTGATCAACGATTTCTTGATGATGGAATCGATCCACGCCAAGAGTTACGGGACGATCCTGAGCACTTTAAACGATCAAAAGACGATTGACGATACCTTCCACTGGATGAATAATGATCCGCGGATGCAATACAAGGTTCGGCGCATTAACGAGATTTACCAAAGCGGCAACAACCTAGAAAAGAAGGTCGCCTCGGTCTTTTTGGAGGGGATCTTGTATTATTCCAACTTCTTCACCCCGCTGTGGTACCGGGGTAACAACAAGTTGGCCAACCTTTCAGAGGTCATCAAGTTGGTGATCAGAGACGAATCGGTCCACGGTACCTACCTGGGTTATAAGTTCCAACAGGCCTTTGCCGAACTGACCCCGGATGAGCAAACCCGCTTCCGGACCTGGATGGATGACCTCTTAGCTGACCTGTTGGAAAACGAGTTCGCCTTTACCGAGGTCGTTTACGCTCCCATTCAGATGGTCGAGGATGTCAAACAGTTCGTTTGCTACAACGCTAATAAGGCGATGAACAACATGGGCTTTGCCGCCATCTTTAACCACGCCGCCATTGAAGACATTAACCCGATCGTGATGAACGGGATCTCGACGGAAACGGCCAACCACGACTTCTTCTCCCAGGTTGGGGCCGGCTACTTGATGGGCAACGCCGAGGCGATGTCCGATGAGGATTATGATTTTTAGGAAGTGTAACCCAACCGATAAACAAAAAAGCACCCCACGGGGTGCTTTTTTGTTACTGGGGTTGAGAAATCCTTCCCAATCCCTAATTTGATTTTTGCCTATTCCACAGATAACGTGTGCCCAACCACAGGCCTAGTACCTAAGTCTGGCCGCAGAACATCGCTGACGCGCTAACCTGCGTCCTATCCTTAGTCATACAGCCTGTATCGGAGGTGGGGTCGCACTTTTTATTTACTTAACCGGTAGTCTGCCTGATCGGTACCACCCGGTTCGTAGGCCCGCATCCCCATCGCCGCCCGGTAGAGGGCCCGTTCAAAGGACTGGACGGAAAATGAGGAGGTATTGGTAAACGGCAGGTCGTACTTCTTGGCAATCTCGGCGGCCGACCAGGAGGTGGCGTGCTTGCTGTAGACGGCGATCATCACAATCAGGTCGACGCCCTTAAGTTGGCGTTCCATCAGGCGCTTTTTGGAAATAAAGCTATCCACAATCCGTGGCTTACCGTTGTAACGCTTGACGATCCGTTCAAAGAGGACGTGGTTTTGCCCGCGCCCCACGATGATGGCGACCTTTTTCCCCTTCAGGTCCAGGTCGTAAGTCGGCTTGGCCGCTGGTTTGGGCTTGGCAACTTGTTTTGGCGCCGGTTTTGCCTGCCGGATTTGACTGGCGATCGTTGGCTTGGCACTAGCTTCGACCGGGTAGTGCCAACGGATGTGGGGTTCAAAGGGGTTAACGTCGGCGGGTTGCCCCGTGTACCAGGCTAGTTCAACGATGGAGCCTTCGTTGATCTCCATCCGTTCGATACTAAGCGTTTCCACTTGGTAACTCGTCTGTTGGCCATTGATGACGAGGGGAGCGCCGCTAACGTTTTGGCGGACGACCAGTTGGACCAGACCCAGCTTTTCGACCTTCCCGTAATCGAAGGTGGCAATGGTAGAAGTCGGCACGTCCTTAGCGTGCCCCACCACCTTCTTGATTAGTAGGGTGCCGTCGCGGTGGCCGGGCGTGGCGACCACTTCGTCACCGTGTTGAATGCCAAACTGGCGGACAAGCGGTTCGGTGATGTGTTCGATATCTTGGTGATCGGCGTCCATCAGCATGGCCCCGTTCAGTTGCCGCCGTACGAGGTAGTGGTGGGCCTTTAATCGTGGTTGCTTAGCCGCCTGGCGTTCCTCTTTGGCGACTGAGGCGGCAAACAGTTCCGTGAAGCTGGGTTCTGCTGGGGCGGACTTGGCGGCCGGTGAAGGAGTCATTGGTGCCGTTGAGGCAGGCTTGGCTGGCGCTGGGTTTACCGGCGCTTCCTTAACTGCTGGCCGGGCCGTTTTAGCTGGGGTGACTTCCTTAACTTCCGGCGCGTCTGTTGGCTCCGCCGTTGGTGCCTGCTCCTTGACCAAGTTGGTGATGGCGCCGTGCAGGCTGGCGGTCACCCTTTTTAGCCGCTTTAGATGGCTCTTGGTCAGGCCCAGTTCGCCGGCCAGGGCCTCCTGGTCTTCTTTGCTTAGGTCGTCAATTAGGGCGGTGAGCCGTTTTTCCACCGGAGCGAAGTCCACCGTGGCCAGGGGATCTTTGACCAGCTGGTTTAGGCAGCCGTCAAAATCCAGGATCAGGTTTTTGATGGTTTGGTGGGCGCTGAACTGTTCACCACTGTATTTGACTGGTTCAAGGTCGTCTTGACCCGTGGGTTGGTTTAACGAGGGGGCTGGGGTGACCTCTGGTTCCGGCGTCACGGCAACTGGTTCCGGCGCCGTTTCTGGCTGGTCCTCCTCAACTGGGGCAACGTCGGCCGTCAGTGGCGTGGTGGCCGTTTCTGTTGCCGGAGCACTAGCGTCTGCGGTAGTTTTCGTGGGTGTTTGTTCAATCAGGTTCGCCAGCGCGCGCAAGGCGGCTGGTCCGTTGGTTAGCTCGGGGACTTGGCTCCCAAAGCTGTTCAGGACGGTTTGTAAGTCCTGGCGGTAATCGTACATTTTAAATCCTCCCGTGGTTTGATTAACCGGCGTACATCCCCAATGCACGGCTAATCAAACGAAAAATTAATCAGTAGTTTCGTACCTTCTATCTTACCGGACTTTGGGGGTGATGAAAAGGGAAGTGCTCCCCAACCTAGTGCAAACAAAAAGGCTGGGAGCAGGTAACGGCTCTCAACCTTTTTAAATGTTACAGAGATAACGTGCTCCTCAACCGCAGGCCTAGTGGCTAAGTACGGGCAAAGAACGCCGCCTGGGGCCGCCAACCATTTACCCTAGCTTAGCCCACGGCCTGCCCATGGTTGGTCCACACTTCCAATAACGTGCTCCCCAACCGCAGGCCTAGTGGCTAAGTCTGGCCGGAGAACGACGCCAGGGCGTCAACCCCCGTCCTATCCTTAGCCCACGGCCTGCTTTACGGTTGGGTCGCACTTCTTTTTATAAATCCAACAACTGTTCAGGGGAAGTCAGCATGAAGTCGGCGTCGGCCAGCTTAGCCTTATCGCCGGAGCCGTACAAAGCGGCGGCAAACTTGATCCCGGCGACGTGGGCGGCTAGTAGGTCGTTAACCGTGTCACCGACGTAAACGGCTTCGCTTAAGTCGGTGTTACCCAGGCGCTTTAAGGCGACTTGGATCATGTCCGGGGCCGGCTTACCGTGTTTGACGTCATCAAAGGTGACCGCCGTCTTGAAGTTCTTGGCAAAGGCAAACTTAGCGGCGATGTGTTCTTGGTATTCGGCGCCTAACTTAGAAGTCGCCACGGCTAGGGACGTTCCCGGCCGGTTAGCTAACTTGGCTAGCGTGTCTTCTACGCCCGGGAAGATCGTCGTCCGGTCCTCGCGTTCGTAAGAGAGCTTGAACCAGTCGGCTAAAATGGCCTCGTGCTGGTCTTCCGGGATCTGGGAGATGACCAGGGCGTCCTTACCGGTGATCCCAAAGAGGTCGTGCTTCATGCGTTCGGCCTCTTCTGGCGAGTAGGTGTAACCGTACTTGGCCAAGACGTCAATCATGGCCGGCATGTACATTTCGTAGGTGTTGATCAGGGTGCCGTCAACGTCGAAGATGAAGTTTTTCATTGCTGTTCCCCCAAATGGTGTTTACTTGTTAAAGGTGTCCGCTTCGACCTGGCGAATGAAGTCGGCCAGGTGCTTGTAGTAGACATCCGGGTTGTCGATCATGTGGTGGTGACCACCGTTTGGCGTGGTGACCAGCTTGGAGTTTGGAATCAGGCTGGCCATCGTTTCAGCCGTTTGGAGTGGCATCGTTTCGTGTTCCCCAAAGGTTAACAGGGTTGGCACGGTGATCTTTGGTAATTGGTCGCGGAAGTGCCAGTCCTTGAGCTTACCGGTAATGACGAATTCGTTGTCCCCTTGGAAGGCGTTGTAAACGGCGGTGCCGCCCAAATCCTTAACGTGGTACAGGCGGGACGGTTGCTTACGGTCAACAAAGTTTTCGTTTAAGACCTGGACGTCTTGTTGGTAGCGGTCGTTGTCGTAGTCGTTGTTTTCTTCGCACTTCTTCATGAAGACGACTTCTTCGGCCGGCAGGACTTCTTCGCGGCATTGGTTAACGTGGGCAACGTATTCGTCGATTTCGTCAACCATGGAGGAGATGATGGCTCCCTTCAAGTGGTCGCCGTACTTAACCGCGTACTCTTGGACCAAGAGCCCACCCCAGCTTTGGCCGATCAAGTAGAAGTTGTCGATGCCTAGCTTTTGGCGGACTTCTTCGACTTCATCCAAGAAGTATTCGTAGGTCAAGTACTTGTCGGCGATCGCCGGGTTTTGGTAGTCCGGTTGGTCGGAGTACAGGGAGCCCAGTTGGTCGTACATGTGGACTTGGACGTTTAAGCCCTGCTTTTGCAGTTGGGCCGCCGTATCTTCCCAGTATTCGTGGTTACCACCGGGGCCACCGTGCAGGGCCAAGAGGTGGATGGTACCTTCCCCTTGGGTGTTGGTCCACAGGTGGTAGCCGTTATCAAGCGTCAAAATCGTAGTGCCTTGTTTCAAAATTTTCAACTCCCATTCTCTTTGCGTCATCAACTAACGGTTTCCATTGTACCGCAAACTTCAAATAGTTGAAAATGGTCGCTAGGCAAAGTCGGCCGGGAGCCGGAGCTCGACCGTGGCCGGGTCAATCGTGTAGGTGGCCTCTTCGTTGCCCCGCACCGTCATCAAGTAGTCGGTGGCAAAGAGGATTAACTCCAGCTGGTGGCCGTCCTCTAAGTGGTGGTAGACCGGCTGTAGGGGCAGGGTTAGGGTGACGGTTTGGTTTGGTTGGTAGTCGTCCGGTTTGGCGAGGCTGTGGCGGTTTTGCAGGTTAAGGTGGCCGTAGGAGATGACGTGGTAGTCGCTCGGCTCCTTTTCCAACTTGAACTCGCGCAGGTCATCGTACTTCCATTGGTAGCCCAGCGGAATGGCGTTTTTGCCCAACAGGACCGGGTTCTTGGTCAAGCGGCGGGCGATCCCGCGGTCAACTAGGTACGCCGATAAGAGGCCGTGGTCGAGGTTGGTGGCCACGTCAACGGTCAGCTGCGGGGTACCGCGTAAAACCAGGTCGCCGGCCATTACCTCGGTGGCAAAGTGGGCCGAAAACTGGCCGTCGTCGTTTAACAGGGCGGTTTGCCACTTGGCGGGGTGGGCGCACCAGTCTTGGTAGGTGGCGCCTGCTTGGTGGTCGTTGAAGGTGATGGGGCTGGCTGAAGTAGCAGCGCCCTTCACCAGTTGGTGGTCGGCCACGTGGTAGGTAAAGTTCATCCGGCCGTCCCATGCCTGAGCGACTTGCCAGTTGTCTTCCTGGCGGTTATCTTCGAAGAGCACCCGCGGTAAGACTTGATCGGCGTCGTTTTTGACGCCCCACAGCTTATCGGCCAGCCACAGGTTAACCATTTCGCTAAAGTCCAGGGAGGCAAAGGCATTGATGTAGATGTGTTGACCCTGGTGAAGGATCAGGTGGGCCGGGTGGTCGGCCGCCTTTAAGTAGTCGTCTAAGGCCTTAACGTGAACCGGCTTGACGTTGGTGTCGTTTAGGCCGTGGACCATCATCACGGCCGCCTTAATGCCGGAGAAGTGGGGGTGGTAATTGCGCTGGGCCCAAAAGTCGTTGTAGTTACCACTCTCCCGGTCTTGGGCGGCGGTCATTTGATGGAGGTACTTTTGGTTGGTGCTTTCGATGTGTTGGTAGTCGGCGGCGGACTTGGTGCGGCTGAAGGTTTCGGCCGCTAAGACGTCGGCGTCTTCGCCCTGGAAGCCGCCCGGGGCCACCACTAGGCCGCCCTCGCGGTAGTAGTCGTACCAAGAGGAAATGGCAGCTTCTGAAATGATCGCGTCGAGCCCCGCGACCCCGGTGGTGGCGACCGCCGTCGCCAAGGTTCCCAGGTAGGAACGCCCGGTCATCGCCACGTGTCCGTTGGACCAGTCGGCGACCACGCTCTGGTTGCTGGTTCGGTCGCTAAAGGCCACCCGGTCGCCGTGGAGCCACTCAACGACCGCCTTCATCGCCTCGGTTTGTTCCGGCGAGCCACAGGTCTGCAGGCCGTCGGAGTCCTTGGTCCCGATTCCGGCCGAATAAACTACGGCGTAGCCACGGGTGGACAGGTAGTCGTTTAAGGTGTATGACGGGGTGGCCGCAAAGCTTTCGCTCGCCGGCCCGACTCCCTGGATGTCGCGGTGCTGGGCGGGAGTCGGGAAGGTTGCTTCGGCCGGGCTGTCGGCGTCAGGATCCTTGTGGGTGAGGGGCACGTTAACGTCGTGGGTGATCTTTTCGCCCCACTCGTCGTTGGTGCCCTGGTTGTACGGGCTCGCGGTAAAGAGAACCGGTACCTTGAGCCCCTGGTTGGAATCGGCCGGGCGGATTACCTCGGCCTTAACCAGGTCGGCTTCCCCATCGAAGTCGGTGTCGAGGTCGGTTTGGACGTAAACGACCTCGTGGATGAAGCGGTGGGGGTTAAAGGAGGCGACTGGTTTACCGTTGAAAAAGATCGGTTTTTGGCTGGCCGGCAGGTGGTAGGTCCAGGTGAGCATCCCCTGGCTGGTCAGCTTGTCGAGCAGGCTAATTCCGTTTTTGGTCCGGGTCAACAAGAGCAGGTAAAACGAATCGATCACCGCTGCTTGGTCCCATTCCTCGTGGTAGTGGTGGGGAAGGTTGCTGCGCTTGATCCCCAGCAGGGGGTATTCGAGCGGGAAGTCGACGGCGACTTCGAAGTCGAGTAGCTGGAGGGCCAGCAGGTAGAATACGGCGTCGGTTGGTTGCTCGTCTTCTTTAAACCAGTCGTAGGCGTTGGTGGTTGGCGTGGCCAGGAGGCTCTTTAACCAGGCGGCCCGGCCGGCGTCACTGGTGGTTTCCAGGTGGGTTCGCAAAAGGAGGGCCAACAGGAGCTGGCTGGCCGAGAGGTTTTCGTCGCCGTCCATTAGCAGGTGGAGGGCCTTTAATTCGTGACGGCGGGTGGCGCCGTCGGTTTGAATCAGTGAGAATTGGTTGACTTTCACAATGAACACCCTTTCAAAATTGGCAATTTGTATCATTATAACGCAATCAGCGACGGGCGTGGTCAGTTAGCCGTGCAACCAGCCGGAAGGGCAGAAAGTGAGACAGGACAAATGTTTGAATTTGCGCAATTTCCCGTCTCAAGTGGGGTATCGTACGGTTAACCAGTTGGCTTTGCGCAAATATTTAGATTTGTCCTGTCCCGGCAGTGGGGGTGCATGGGAATAAAAAGGGACCGGAGAACAAATGCTCTCCAGTCCCTGGATATGTTTTTTACGGATATTCAGATATCGTGCTCCCCAACCGCAGGCCTAGTGGCTAAGTACGGGCGAAGAACGGTGCTAAGGCACCAACCTTCCCCCTAGCTTAGTCCACGGCCTGCTTGCCGGTTGGGGAGCACTTAATTTTAATTATGCGCCAACTTGCTGTGGCGGTAACCGTAGCTAAAGTAGAGGATGATCCCGATCACAAACCAGATGCCGGCGCCAATGAAGGTTTCAACCGACAAGAGGGCGATCATGACCAAGCAGGCGATCCCAGACAGAATTGGTAAGATTGGGAACCACGGCACTTGGAAGCCCCCCTTGTTCCCGATGTCCTTGCGCTTGCGCAGCGGGATGATCCCAAAGGAAACGAAGGTGAAGGCCAGCAGGGTCCCAATGTTAACCAAGCTAGTCAGCTGGTCTAAGGAAGCCAGTCCCCCCATGGCGGCGATGATGACGGCCACGATCCAAAGGGCGGCTTGTGGCGTGGAACTGTGTTCATCGAGCTTGCTCAAGAACTTTGGTAAGAGCCCGTCACGCCCGATGGAGTAAACCAGTCGTGAGGAGGAATAGGTCATCGTCACCATCATGGTGAACATCCCGACTAGGGCCCCAATTGATAAGAGGTCGGCGATCCAACCCTGGTTAACGGCCTTTAAGGCAAAGGCGACCGGGTTGGCAACGTCTAACTTGGTGTACGGAACCATCCCGGTCAAGACCACGGAGACCCCCATGTAAAGGATCGTGGCGATCACCAAGGTGCCGATGATCCCCAGTGGCATGTTCTTCTTAGGGTTCTTAACTTCGGCGGCCGAGGAAGAAACAGCGTCAAATCCCAGGAAGGCGAAGAAGACGGTCGTCGCCCCGTGCATCACCCCACCCATCTTAAATGGTAAGAAGGGGTGGTAGTTGGCCGGCTTGATGAAGAACAACCCGACCCCGATGAAGACCAGGATAATCAAGATCTTGATGATGACGGCGACGTTGTTGATCCGCATCGAAGACCGCATCCCTCGCGATAAGATCAGGGTGACGATCAAGACGATGGCCACGGCGACGATGTTGATGTAGGTACCGTGGGCCGGGTCAAAGGGCCCAGAAAGGGCAGTCGGGATGTTAATCCCAAACGAGGCGAGTAGGGAATTAAAGTAGGCCGCCCACCCGGTTGATACCGAGGCGACCGCCAACATGTATTCCAAAATTAGGGCCCAGCCCAAAATCCAACCGATGAACTCCCCAAACACAACGTTACCGTAAGAGTAGGCACTCCCGGCAACCGGAAGGGCCGAGGAGAATTCGGCGTAACACATGGCTGCCAACGCACAGACGATGGCGGCCATTAAAAAGGACAGGGTCACCCCCGGCCCGGCATCATTGGCTGCTACCGTGCCGGGAAGGATAAAGATCCCGGTCCCGATCACTGCCCCGATCCCGAGGGTCATCAGGTCGAAGGCAGTCAGTGACTTCACGAACTTTTGGTCGGCCCCCAAATAGGTTTGAAGGCTCTCCTTTCGCATTATCTTCAGACTCATAATCGCTAACCACCTTTGCTATAATTTATGATAAAGTCTACTTAAACATGATAGAGAACATATTATTAAAAGTCAATTAAATTTTAATGAGGTGAATTTTGTGGCAATTGAAGTAACCGCCGGCGCCGTCGTTTATCGGCACGGTCAAGCAGGAATCGAGTACTTACTCTTACAAAGCATGAATAAGGGCAATTTCTGGGGCTTTCCCAAGGGACACGTGGAAGCGGGCGAAAGCCTAGTCGAAACGGCGACCCGCGAAATTAAGGAAGAAACCAGCCTCCAAGTCGCCGTCGATACCAGCTTTTCTGTTTACACCGAATACGACTTGCCCAACGGTAACCGCAAGCAGATGACCCTGTACTTAGCCGGCTTTGACCAGGCGGCCGGCCTCCACTTGCAAGCCGAAGAAATCAAAAACGCCGGCTGGTTTGATTACCAAACGGCGCGGCAAAAGCTGACCTACGATAACTTAAAGGATCTGCTTGACCAGGTCAACGCCCACCTGGAGGAAGCATAATGGCGGGAACAACTAAGCCCGTCTTTGTGATCACCGGGGCGGCCGGGAGCGGCAAGACAACCGTGGCCAAGTACCTAAAGGAGACTTACCAAATGGCTAAGGTGATCACCCACACCACCCGTGCCCCGCGGCCGGGTGAAGTTGATGGAGTCGATTACTACTTTGAAAGCCCCGCGTCAATTAAGGACCGCCACTTGCTGGAACGGGTCGAGTACGATGGCCACCTCTACGGCTCTTCTTACGAGGGCCTAGAGGCCGGCTGGGCCAAGCACCCGGCCGACGTGATCGTCTTGGATACCGCCGGCGCTTTGACCTACCACCAGGCGCTGGGGGAACAAGCGGTGGTGATCTTTTTGACCGTTAGCCACCCGCAAACCCTGGCCAAGCGAATTAAGGAGCGGGGCGATCAGTTGGACGCCGTGAAGTCACGCCTGACGTCTAACGAGTACCGCCGCGATCAATCGCTACCGGACTACTTGAAAGGGATTGCCCACGTGATCGTCAATGACGACTGGGCCCAGACCACGCAAAGCCTGGACGCATTAGTCGCCCAGGTCGCCCCCGGGGTGGTACAATCAAGCTAGTTTCAAAAACGTAATTATTACTAAAAAAGGTGGGATAACCGTGGATAAACTCATTACCCAAGCCGAAACGATCATTAAAAATCACCAGTTGCGTTTAACCAAGCAACGCCGCTCCCTGATTGATTTACTGGTTCACCAGCCGGACCACTACTTAGATATCACGATGGTGGACCGCTTGATGCGGGACATGTACCCCGGGATCTCCCACAACACGATCTACCGCAACCTCGAGGAATTTGAGGAGATTGGCCTGGTGGAAATCACCCAGCGGAGCAACTGCAAGGCGGTGAAGTTTTCTTGTGAGGACGGGGCCCACCAGCACCACCACCACTTTATTTGCCAAAAGTGCGGCCGGGTCCAAGAGATTCAGATGCCTAAGTGGCCGACCAATTTTTACGAACAACAGTTGCCGGGGGTCCAAATCACCGGCCACTCCTTTGAACTCTACGGTCTTTGCGCCCAGTGCGCTAAGGAAGCTGGGTCAAAATAAATTCACGGGAATATAAGAATCTTTTAAACGTTACGAATCGCCGGCTAGTGTATAATTTGTAATGCTAAAAAGGGGGATGAGAACGAAATGCCATTAAACACACCACCATTTATTACACCGTTTGCCCTGGTGTCGGTGGTCCTCGCCTTGGGGGCGACCAACGTGGTGGTCAACAAGACGACCAACACCAATAACGGAGCGGCGGTAGTTTCTTCGAGTTCCCGCTCGACGTCAACGAACTCCGGGCCAGCCAATAGCGCAAGCAAGCCGAGCGATGACGGCAGTGATAAGGATAGTAGTCAAACGCCGGGGAACACGACCGATTCTTCGTCGGCTAACAAGACCAACACGGCTAACAACACGACCACCAATAATAACGACACGACGGATGATGACGGCAAGGCCACCACCAGCTCGTCCACTAAGAGCACGGGAACCACCAACACCACCAATTCTTCGTCGTCAACCAACAACACCACGAACAATAACACCACGACGGGGACGACCACCAATAACACGGCGGGAACCACCACGACAACCACTAACTAAAGGAGGGGCGCCATGTTTTCATTACTGGACATGATCAACGGGTCGCTGGGTTACTTTAACCTCAGCGTCAAGATTAAAAACCGGATTTACGTGGGCCTGGCCTTTTTTGGTGACCTGTACCTGATCTACGTCACCTTCATGCTCCTAAAGAATCAGTCCTGGTTGCGGGGCTTTTTGTACTTCTTGGCCGTGGTGGGGGTAACTTACTACCTCTATTTGAACGCCGTTTATTATTTCCTGGGAAAAACCTCGCGTTTTGACTTCCTGTCGCCTTGGCTATCTAAGTTGACCGGGACGACGCGTGAGACCCCCGAAGAAAAGGAGCGCCAGCGGCTCGAAAAACTGGCCGCCCTGCAAAAGCAAGCAATGGGGGCGTCCAATGGTTTATTCACCGGTGAAGACGTGATCCAAGCCGAGGTCGAAATCGATTCCCGCGAGCAAGAAAACCTCCGCAAGGTGGTCGACCACCTAGTCGCAGAAGGGGTCCTGCTCGCCGACTACAACGGCTTGGACGCCGACGGGATTATCACCCAGTACCAGGAAACCGGCCAGCCGGTCGACGCCTTAAACGTTGGCCAGCAGCCACCTTACTTTGAACTGGTTCACGATCCTTTGGGCCATCGCCTGGAAATTTACATGGGGCTAAACCAGATGGAAAAACGGCCGGTCGGCCACATCAAGCGGGTCGGCTTGACCGACGTCCATACCGCCCACGACCAGTTTGCCCTCTACTTGGCCAGCCTCTACGTCACCGGGGGGCCACACAAGATTCCAGGCCGGCGCGGTTCAACAATCCTGACCGACGGCGACTTTGGCTTAGTTGCCCAGGTTGCCTACCGGGATCGCCAGGGGCAAACTGATAGTTCAACAACGACGGGCGCACCAACCCAGCCGCTGGGGGCCCGGGAACGGGCCCGGCGCCGCCATTAACCAATCAAAAAAAGCACCCCGCGGGGTGCTTTTTTGATTGGTTAGCTAAGTCTGGCCGGAGAACGATGCGTACCGCATCAACCCCCGTCTTATCCTTAGCCCACGGCCTGCCAATGGCTGGTCCGCACTTCCACCTTAAAACTTCACCACGTACTGCAGTTGGTAGTGTTGCGGCTTACCCGGGCGCAGAACCGTGTCGCCAAAGGCCGGGTTGTTAATGGCGTCGGGGAGGTTTTGACCTTCCAGGGCCATGGCCAGCCACGGTTGAGCGGGGTGGTCGAGGTCCTTGACGTCATTGTCCAAGCCGTTGGCCGTGTACATGATCATGGCGTTACGGTCGGAGTAGATCTTAACTTCACGCCCGGTAGCCGGGTCGTTCATGATGGCGACCGGCATGTGGTCCAGGGTGTTGCTTGGTTCCACCACAAAGTAGTCGTCAAAGCCGCCCTCTGCGGTTTGAGCCTTCATTTGGGCCAAGGCGTCGCCCATCCGGGTAGCGGTGGCAAAGTCGTACGGGGTGCCCTCGTTAACCAGCTTTTCGCCGGTCGGGATCTTACCTTCGTCCACGGCCAGGTGGTGCTTGGAGTTTAAGGTCAGCTTGACGTTTTCGATCGTGTCGTCGTTGCTGATGTTCCAGTAGGTGTGGTTGGTCGGGTTAAACAGGGTTGGTTGGTCGCTAGAAGCGAAGAAGTCGATCGTCAAACTGTTGTCCTTGTGGAGGGTGTAGACGATCCGGGCGTTTTCGGTCCCCGGGAAGGTGTCCATTTCCTTGGTGAAGGTCTTGGTGAAGATCACTTGAAGTTGGTCGTCGACTTGGTCGGTCGCGGCGTCCCAAATTTGGTCCTTAAACCCGTGGGAACCCCCGTGGATGTTGTTGTTCCCCTCGTTTTGTTCAACTTGGTACTCTTTGCCATCGATAAAGAAGTGGCCGCCGCCGATTCGGTTAGCCACCCGGCCAATTGACTTGTTTAAGCACAGGCCGTTGTCCATGAAGCCGGCCACCGTGTCGGAGGACAGCACCAAGTTCTTGTGGCCGCCGTCCTTCGTTGGAACGGCGTAGGCCTGCAGCAAAGCGGCCAGGTTCAAGACGCTAACTTGAACGCCGTTATCGTTTTCCATCGTGTACTTAATGACGTCTTGGCCCTGCCAAGTACCAAAGGTTGAAGTCGTAATTTGCATATCAAAAACATCTCCTTGATGAATTAGTAAGCGCTTTCCATATTCCCTATTGTAGCATAGCTAAGGGCGCCTGCGGCTGTTTTTCGTAAAACTTTACTAAAACTAACTTTGGAACAACTTGTGGTATCTGTCTTATAATGAAGCAAAAATCCTGAAATCAACCTGTTAGAGATCGGTGTCCCATTATATAATGTGGGGCGTTAGTTTGGAATGGAGGACAGGGAAATGAAAGCCAACCGAACCGTGCGGGACTTTGAAGTCGCCTTGATGAACCTACTGCTGACCACCTCGTTTGAAAGGATCACCGTCGATCAGATTTGCGACGAGGCCCTCTTGCACCGGAGCAGCTTTTACCGCTACTTTCACGATAAGTACGATTTACTCGAGCAAGCCTTAGGGGCCTGGGTGGAGCGGATTGTTGACCAAACCGCCACCGAAGACGACCTGATCGAAGCCTTAGTCAGCCAAATCGAAGCCAACCGGGCTATGTTTTCCAACCTGGCCAACGGGGGGATGCGGAGTTCCTTTTCGGCCGAGTTGGTCCGGATGATTGCCGAGATCTTACTGGCCCGGCGTCAGACGCCGAGCCAAAATGCGATCGTGGTCGCCCTCAAGAAGGCGGAGAACCCGGAAATGCTGGCCTACGTTTTGAGCGGGGCAATCATGGGCGCCTTTTACTGGTGGCAAGAAAACAACTACCACGTCCCGAAAGCAGAGGTCGTCACCTTCATCAAGCGGTCGGTGCACGCCCTGGTCCAATAGTTTCAAACCAAAATCAATTGAGAGAGAGGAAAAGATCAATGTGGGAAATGATCAAGGCCGAATTTCGGCATATTCGGCGTAATCGCCTCCTGTTGTTATCATTTATCGTGATTTGTTTTATTCCCTTCTTGTACAGCATTTTCTTCTTGAAGTCGGTCTGGGACCCGTACGGGAGCACCCAAAACTTACCAGTTGCCGTGGTCAACGAGGATCACGCCGTTAAGTACCAGGGGCAAACCCTAAAGGTCGGCGCCCAGATGGTTCAGGAATTAAGGAAGAATAAGCAGCTCAAGTGGGAGATTGTGTCTAAGCAAACGGCTAAGGAGGGGCTAGCCCATCGTAAGTACTACACGGTGGTGACGATTCCAAAGGACTTCTCTAAAAACGCCGCCACCGTCTTGGATCAGAGCCCTAAGAAAATGGAGCTGAAGTACGAAACTAACGGCTCCTTGAACTACATCGGCCAAGTCATTAGCGAAATGGCGATGACCAAGCTCAACCAAAAGATTCGCGCCCAGGTGACCCAGGCCTACGCCACCACGATGATCAAGTTAGTCAAGCAGGTGGGCACCGGCTTTAACCAGGCCGCCAGCGGGGCTAAGCAGATTAGCACCGGGATGGTGACCTTAAATTCGGGGACCAACCAGTTTGTCGCCGGGGTTTCGACGGTTAATAACGGGGTCCAAACCCTGCAAGCGGCCGTGACGCCCCTAGCTAGCGGCGCCAGTCAATTGGCTTCGGGAAGTACGACCTTAGCCAGCGGGGTTAACCAATACACCAGCGGGGTGGGCCTGTTAGCGGCCGGTTTAACCAAGTTGAGCGCCAATTCGGCGGCCTTAAACGCGGGGACGGCCACCCTGGCCAGCGGGGTCAACCAGTACACCAGCGGGGTGGACCAACTCGGCAGTGGCCTGACGACCTTAAAGAACAACTCGGCCAGCCTGCGCAGCGGGGCGGCCAGCCTGAACCAGGGGGCTAGTCAGTTAAGCAACGGGGCGAGCCAGTTAAACGCCACCGTTAACAGCTCGCTGGGCAGCCTGGACTTCACCGGGATCATGTCCGCCATGAACCAGGCCAGCCAAATGAAGAGCAGCCTGGCCAGCCTCCAGTCCGGCTTGACCCAAGCCCAGAGCGCCCTTTCCGCGGTCAGCACCGAAGCGAACCAGTTAAAAACGGCGTCGAGTGCCTTAAGTGGGGTCAGCTCGGCGGCTAGCTCCCTGAGCGGGGTGGCCCAAAACGACGCCGCGATCGCCAAGGCGGCCACCGACTTGGCTAATAAACCAACCACCGACGCCACCACCAAGGCCCAGCTAGATACGATTGCCCAAGAGGCCAATTCCAACGTGAAGACCATCAATGACGTGGGGACGGCTTTAAGTCAAGTCAACAGCTTGAGCACCAGCCTGAGTGGCCTGCAAAGCCAGCTTAACAACCTGGCTAGCTTACAGACGACCTTGAGCGGCGCTCAGACAACTTTGAATCAGGCCAACCAACTGTTGACGACCCTGCAGGGCTACCAAGGGGCGTTGTCTACCATGCCAAGCCAACTGGCGGCCCTCAAGCAGGCGACTAACAGCTTGGCCAGCGGGGCGGCCAGCCTGCAAAGCGGGATGAGCACGGCCCAAGCCGGGATTAACCAATACACGGCCGGGGTGGACACGGCCGCTAGCGGTGCTAGTCAATTGAGTGCCAACTCAGCTAGTCTGACCAGCGGGGCCAACCAACTCCAAAGCGGGGTTAGCCAGTACACGGCTGGGGTTAACCAAGCTAACGACGGGACTGGTCAGTTAACCGCTAATTCGGCGGCCCTGGTTAGTGGGGCCAACCAATTAGCCACCGCCCTGATTCAACTCAACGCCAAAGTACCAAGCTTGGTCAGTGGGGTGAGCGCCCTGGCTAGCGGCACCCAGAAGTTGGTCGATAATTCGCCAGCCCTGGTGGCCGGAACGGCGAAGTTAAACGCCGGGGCCGGAGAGCTAGCTGATAAGTTGATTAGTGGCGCCGAAAAGGTTAATGCGGTGCAACCAAGCAAGAAGACCGCCAAGATGTTTGCGGCCCCGACCACCGTTAAGCACACCAATTACAGCTACGTACCAAACTACGGCCACGCCCTAGCGCCGTACGTCTTGTCGGTGGCTCTATACGTGGGGGCCTTGATCTTTAACTTCGTTTACCCGATTCGCCGGGTCGCCTTGTTTGGCCGTAAAGCCAGCGCCTGGTGGGCCAGCAAGTTAGCCGTCGGGATGACCAGCATCACCGTGATGGCCCTGGCGGAAGGCGGTATTATGATGCTGTTGGGCCTCCAAGTCCTACACGTGCCGTCCTTTTTCTGGACCCTGATCCTGTTTGGCTGGGCCTCGATGGCCGTGGTCATGTTCTTATCGATGACCTTCGATAACCCGGGCCGGTTCGTGGCGATGGTCCTCTTGATGCTCCAACTCGGGGGCGCGGGGGGGACCTTCCCGATGCAGGTGACGATGAAGTTTTATAACGTCATCCACTGGTACCTGCCGATGACCTACTCGATCCTGGGACTGCGCAACGGGATTAGCGGCGGCCTGGGAGCACATTACGTGGCCTTTTGCAACAGCGTCTTACTTGCGATCACGATCGTTTTTGTAATATTATTGCTCGTTTCGATGATCTACCTACAACGCCATCACTACGCCGGCAAGTCCGAGCTTGACAATAATCAAGAGCTCCTCGGCCCGGAAGCAGACGATGACGGAATGCACCTCAAGGACCGTTAGCAAATCGTCTGATAATTAGATAATAAATATTAATAAGCGTCGGGACACTCCCGGCGCTTATTCTTTTGTGTGAAATTTTAACGTTACCAAATTGTTATCTTGACGTAAAAAATAAAGGTATTTATACTAAATAAGTTTTAATAACCATAAATTGATAAACGTTACCATTTTAAATTTAATTTATACAAATTTAGCACACGTTAATATTATTAACGGAGGGAGAAGTTAATGATACAACGACACATTGTTGGAGCGGGACTAGCGATCCTGAGTGGCGTCATTGCGCTGGCGGTGGCCTTGATGTGGCTGGCGGGAACCTACTCGGTGACTCTAATGACCGCGATGGCGATTTTAATCATGTTAGGCATTCTGGTTGGCGCGGTAATCCCGAACATTCTAATCACCTGGTTAGCGATTGGAACGACCACGATCGGCGCCGCCATTCTCTTGTTGGGTTACGTGGTGATGGACAACTGGCTCAAGCTGCTGTTGCTGGCGACCTTCCCGATCATGGCCTCGGCGGTCGCCCTGGCCCGGTTTATCCTCGGTAACTGGGGCTGGTTGGACCGTAACCGTGCCGACATCGATTCCTGGGCGGCCCACTACGATAAGATGATCAAACTCCAGACCGAATATAACGCAAGCAAGTACTACCAAAAGGTGGCCCGCTTCATTACTAAGGAAGTCACGGCCGACTTACGCGTCGACGTATTGGCGATCCGCTGGGCCCACAGCAGCCAGTTGCGTCAGTTTAACGAGGACGACTACCTGGCTAACCTGCGCCAAATTGCCAAGGTTTTAAAGGATGAACGTTTCCCCTCCGAGCAACTCTACTACGTTGGGGGCGCCACCTTTTTAATCATCTCCTTGGACGTGTCACCAACAACCTACGAGTTTAAAAACCGCGCCATGATGCGCGACCTGCGGCAACTGACCCTGGACGGGACCACCCCGCAGTTTCAGCAGGGCCACCTCCAAGTCGACCGGCGAAACGTCTTGGGCTACCCCAACTTGGACCGGGTGTTGCGCCACGTTGAGCGGGAAATGGAGACCGACCTGGTGGTTGAATACATGAAACAGGAGGTCGTTAACTAATGGTGGCATGGTTTTTCTGGTTGGCAACGGTGATCACCGTTGCCTTTTTAGCAATGGCAATTGTCCTCTTTATCTGCCAGTGGGTGATCTACTTCCGGGTTGAAAAAACGATGTTAGAGCGGCGCCAGTTATCCAGGACCATTAACAAGCAAGGGGGGGCGAAGCGATGATTAGCGAAACCCTTTTGATCGTCAGCCTGGTGTCGATTTGGATGTCGTTACTAATGTCGACGCTGACCTTAACCGGGGCGACCCACTTTTGGCTTCGGCACGCGACCAAGCTGGTGACGACCGAGCCGCTCCCCGCTTACCCCAAGATCACGATCGTGGTACCGGCCCACAACGAGGAGCTGGTGATCGCCAAGACGACCCGGGCGATTTTAGATATGAACTACCCGGCTAGCAAGGTCGAACTGATCTTGATTGCTGACAACTGCACCGACCACACCGCTGACGTAATGCGGGCAATCCTAAATAGCCGCGCCTACCGCTTTCGTAACGCCCGGGTGATGGAACGCCGCGGCGGCGGGGGAAAGGCCGGCGCTTTAAACGACGCCTTGAAGATGGCGACGGGCGATTACATCGGCGTGTACGACGCCGACGCAATGCCGGAGGAAAACGCCCTCTACTTCCTGGTCAAAGAGACCCTAAAGGATCCGGACCAGCGCGTGGCCGTCTTTGGCCGCAACAAGACCCGTAACGCCAAGCAAAACTTCTTGACCAAGTGCATCAACCAAGAGATCGTCGTTACCCAGCGGATCCAGCACTGCGCGATTTGGCACATGTTTAAGATCGGCCGGATCCCGGGGACCAACTTCATCATTAGAAGGGACTTTGTCGAATCGATCGGCGGCTGGCGTGATGGGGCGTTGACCGAAGATACCGACATTTCCTTTACGATTATGCAAAGCGGCAAGTTGATTGCCTTAGCCTATAATTCCGAGGCCTTTCAACAAGAACCCGAAACGTTGCACGACTACTACTTCCAACGCCTGCGCTGGGCCAAGGGAAATTACCAAGTGGTCGTCCACAATTTCAGGCACCTCTTTGATCACTCCAACTGGCGGGTCAAATTGGAGACCTTCTATTACTCCTGCACCTTCTTTTGGTTTAACGCCGCCATCATTTTGTCGGACGCCATTTTCTTGACCAACGTGGTGGCGCTAGGGGTGCACCTCTTTAACCCCAGCGTTTCCTTGCCCTTTACCTTTGGGGAGGGAAACATCCTGATCGCCCAGCTGCTCTTGTTCAACTGGTTGTTGATGATTATCTTGTACGCCCTGCAAATTTCGATTGCCATGGCGACCCAGATTGGCCAGGCGACGACCAGCCAGGTTTGGATGGCGCTGGCGGCTTACTTTACCTACAGCCAGCTGTTTATCATCATCTCCGTGCACGCGGTTTGCTCGGTGATCGCCGATGGCCTCTTCCACCGTAACGGGAACGTCTGGGTCAAAACGCGGCGGTTCAGTGATTAGCATTTAGATTGAAAGAGAAAACCATGAAAGAGAAGAATAAACGCCGCTGGTGGATGTGGGTGGTGGTGGCCCTGGTCTTTGTCGTGTACGCCGCGACCATGCTGGTGGTGCGGTTAAACAACCCGATTCACCTACAAAAGACAGTTTACCAGCAGTGGAAACAAGATTATCTGGTTACTAGGGGGCAAGCGACCTTCGTTAACGCCGGTACCACCAAGCACCCGGCCGGATTGTCAGAGGCCCAGGGTTACGGGATGATGATCACCGCCGTGGCCGGTCAGCGGGGCTGGGCTAGTCAAAAAGAATTTGACCGCCTGCTTAACTACTACTTAAGCGAACGCGACGTTGTTGATAACAAGCAAACCGCCCTGATGAAGTGGCGCCAGTACCAAAAGGACGGTCAATGGGTCAGCGACGCCAATTCGGCCACCGATGGCGACTTGTACATCGCCGACAGCCTGGCGCTAGCCGCTAAGACCTGGCCAAAGCGGGCCGCTTACTACCACCGCTTGGAAAAGGCGCTCGCCAACGACATCTTGGCATACGAATACAACCCGGCCACCAAGGTTTTGATGACCGGGGACTGGGTGGACGCCAAGTCGCGCTATTACAAGTTGATGCGGACCTCCGACGTGATGCCGACCGTCTTCGACCAGCTGGCTAAAGACACCGGCAATCAGCAGTGGGCAAGCGTCAAAAACCAGATGTTAGACCGGCTAGTGGACCTGTCTAACCAGCACAAAACGGGGCTGGTGCCCGACTTTGCTTGGGTAACGGCAAAGAGTGCCAAACCGGTCGGCGCCAATACGATCGCCTCTAAATACGACGGCGACTACTGGTTTAACGCCTGCCGGGTACCGTACCTGCTGGCCACCAGCAAGGACCCGCGGGCCAAGAAGGTCTTAAACAAGATGATGAAGTTCTTCGCCAAGCAATACGAAGTCTTCTCTGGCTACACCCTCAAGGGTAAGCCGATCTTAAAGCGCAAGAACGCCGGCTTTAGCGCCCCGATCTTTTACGCCGTCAACCACAACCGTAACCAGGGGTACGACAACCTGTTTAACAGCGAAAAGAGCATTTACGCCCAACGATTGAACCAAAATGACTACTACGGGGCGACCTTAACGACCCTGGTGGCCGTGGAAGGATGGAAATAATGACCAAGAAAATCATGACCGTTTTTGGCACCCGCCCGGAGGCCATCAAGATGGCGCCGGTCGTCAAGGCCCTGGCGGCGGATCCGGACCTCGAACCGATTACGGTGGTCACCGGCCAGCACCGGGAAATGTTGCAACAGGTCTTAGACATCTTTAACCTGACGCCGGATTTTGACCTGAAAGTCATGGAAAAGCGCCAGAGCCTCACTTCAATTACGACGAAGATTCTGGCGGGCTTGGGACCGATTATTGAAAGCGTGCACCCTGACATGGTGCTGGTTCACGGCGACACGACGACCACGATGGCCGCCGCGATGGCTAGCTTTTACCACCGGGTGCCGGTGGGCCACGTCGAAGCCGGGTTGCGGACCTGGGATAAGTACTCGCCCTACCCCGAGGAGATGAATCGCCAGGTCACTGATGACCTCGCCGACCTTTACTTCGCCCCGACCAACCTGGCTGCCGCAAACCTAAAGCGAGAAAACCACCCGCTCGACCGGATTGTGATCACCGGCAACACGGCGATCGACGCCCTGCAGTACACGGTCAACCCGGATTACCACCACGACTTATTACAGCAGCTCAACCCGGCCCACCGGACGATCCTGTTGACGATGCACCGGCGGGAAAACCAGGGGGAGAAGATGGAAGAAGCGCTAACGGCGATCCGCCAAGTCGTCGAGGAGCGTGGTGACGTCGACCTGGTTTACCCGGTTCACTTGAGCCCCGCGGTTCAAGAAGTCGCCCACCGCGTCTTTGACGGGGTGAACAACGTTTATCTAATCGACCCGCTCGACGTGGTTGACTTTCACAACCTCGCCGCCCGCTCCTACTTGATCATGACCGACTCCGGCGGGATCCAAGAAGAGGCGCCGTCATTGAACCGGCCGGTCTTGGTGTTGCGCGACAGCACCGAACGACCGGAAGGGGTCAGGGCCGGGACCTTGAAGCTTGTCGGGACCGACCCGGCAAGGATCAAGGCCGCCTTGAATGGCCTGTTAGAGGACCCGCTGGAATACACCCGGATGGCGACGGCGGCCAACCCGTACGGGAATGGTCACGCCGCCGAAGCGATCGTGAAGGCGATCAAGGACTATGGTGCTTCAGTTTGAAAACGGTACCCCGGCGCGCTATCATAAATTTGAAATAAGCAAACTAACCAAAGGAGTACCAAAATGAAGATTCTAATGTACAGTACCCACGAGCACGAACGGACCTACGCCGAGGAATGGGCCAAGGAAACTGGTAACCAGGTGACCATGGAGATGGTGCCCCTGACCAAGGAAACGGTTGCCATGGCGAAAGGCTACGACGGGGTCAGCGTGCAGCAGACCAGCCGGATTGATGAAGAGGTTTATCGCGCCCTTCACGAGCTGGGGATCAAGCAGATCAGCACCCGGACGGCCGGGGTCGACATGTTTGACCTTCAAGCGGCAGCCCAAAACGGGATCACGATCACCAACGTGGCGATTTATTCACCACGGGCGATCGCCGAAATGGGGGTCACCCACGCCATGTACCTGCTCAGAAACATTGGACGCTTCAACCAGCGGATGGACAACGACTACGACTTCCGCTGGTCGGGTGATTTAATCGCCAAGGAAATCTACACCTGCACCGTTGGTTTAATCGGGGCCGGTCACATCGGTGGGGCGACCGCCCAGATCTACCGGGCGTTGGGGGCACGGGTGATCGCCTTTGACCGCCACCCGGACCCAGAACTGGCCCCATACATGGAATACGTTGACTTCGAGACGGTCTTAAAGGAGTCCGACATCCTCTCTTTGCACGTGCCGTTGTTGCCAAGCACCGAAAAGATGATTGACGCCGCCGCCATTGCCAAGATGAAGGACAACGCTATTTTGATCAACATGGCCCGCGGGGGCTTGGTCGACACCCAAGCTCTGATCGACGCCTTAAACAGCGGCCGCCTAGGTGGGGCCGGCTTGGACACCCTGGCCGACGAAACGACCTACTTTGGTAAGCAAGTCGACGCCGAAGAGGTGCCCGACGATTACCACGAACTTGAAGAAATGCCTAACGTGGTGATCACCCCGCACGTGGCCTTCTTTACCAACGTGGCCGTCCGTAACATGGTTCGGATCTCCTTAGACGACGTGGTCGCCGTGATTAAGGGCCAACGGACTAAAAACATCGTTAAGTAACCACGGTACTGAAAAGTTAACGGCTCCGCTTTGGGCGGGGCTTTTTGTTTGCTTGCGCTGAGCTGTGCTATACTATTCTCTATCACTAATCATTTGAATGGAGTAATCATGCCAAAGAATAAGATTAGCCTCTTTTCCGGGGTGATGCTGGCGCTGTCGTCTCTGATCGGCTCTGGCTGGCTATTCGGTTCGGGGACGGCCGCTAAGGTTGCCGGCCCGGCCGCCATTATTTCCTGGGTAATAGGGGCGGCGATCATGATCCTGATCGCCTTTAACTACGTTGAATTGGGGACGATGTTTCCCGAAAGTGGTGGTATGAGCCGCTTTGCCCAGTACAGCCACGGGCCCCTGCTGGGCTTCTTAGCCGCCTGGGCCAACTGGGTCTCTTTGATCACCCTGATCCCGATTGAAGCGGTCGCCTGTGTCCAATACATGGCCGGTTGGCCGTGGAAGTGGGCTAACTGGACGGCGAGCTTCATGCACGACGGGGCGATCACCACGAAGGGGCTCTTAGTGGTGTACGTCTTCATGCTGGTCTTTACCCTAATCAACTTCTGGTCGGTCAAGGTGTTGACCCGTTTTACCTCCTTAGTCGGGGTCTTCAAGTTGGTCATCCCAACCTTGACGATCGTGACCTTGATCGTGGTCGGTTTCCACCCGGGTAACTTCGGCCACAGCGCCGCAACCTTCATGCCGAACGGGACCCGGGGGATCTTTGAGGCGGTGACCGTTTCCGGGATCATCCTGTCTTACGACGCCTTCCAAACCGTCATCAACATGGCCGGCGAAATGGTGAACCCGCACAAGAACATCTTCCGCGGGGTGTGGATCTCCTTGACGATCACGGCGGTGATTTACATCGCCCTGCAGGTTGCCTTTATCGGGGCGGTCGACCCCACGACCTTAGCCAAGGTGGGCTGGCAAGAAATCAACTTCTCCTCGCCCTTTGCCGACTTGGCGATCCTCCTGGGTTTGACTTGGCTTTCAATCCTCTTGTACATGGACGCCTTCGTTTCGCCGTTTGGGACCGGGGTGACCTTCGTGGCCACCTCGGCGCGGACGCTAGCGGCGATGACGCGCAACGGCAACATTCCAGCTTGGCTGGGACGTTTGAACCGCCGCTACATGATCCCGCGCTTTGCTATGGTGGCCGACCTACTCTTGGCGATGGTGCTGGTTTTCTTCTTCCGCGACTGGTCCAAGCTGGCGACGGTCGTTTCGGTTTCAACCTTCGTGGCCTACGCCACCGGGCCGGTAACCGCCGTTTCCCTGCGCAAGATGCGGCCTAACTTCACCCGGCCCTTCAACTCCAAGGCCCTGTCTTGGGTCGCCCCCTTATCCTTTGTCTTGACCAGCATGGTCATTTACTGGGCGATGTGGCCAACGACCGTCGAAGTGATTTTCGTGGTTGTTTTGGGGTTACCAATTTACGCCTACTACCAAGTTAAATACGACCACGTGCCGCTCCGGACGCAACTGAAGGGGTCCTTATGGATGCTCTTTTACCTGGTCGCCCTGTCGGTGCTTTCCTACGTCGGTAGCAAGGGCTTTGGCGGGACAGGTTTGATCGAGTACCCGTATGACTTCGTGGTGATCACGATCTTGTCCTTAATCGTTTACCGCTGGGCGATTGCCTCGCGGATTGACGGACCAGACCTAAAGGAAGCCGCTAAGGTCAACGAAGACGTGTTGATTGACGAAGAATAGGAAGTGCGACCCAGCCATTAAAGCAGGCCGTGGGCTAAGTATAGGGCACAGGTTAGCGCGTCAGCGGTGTTCTGTGACCAGACTTAGCCACTAGGCCCGTGGTTGGGGAAGCACGTTATGGGATTGGAAAATTTTCCAATCCCATTTTTAATTGGGACTTGTCACCCTCCGGCACCCCGCTTATAATGGTTTTAATATCATGACTGTTGTTTTGAGGAGGGAAACCATGGAAAACGCACGCCACGGCTGGTGGTACAACCAGCTCTTTACCAACTGGAAGAAGTTTGAGGTTATCTACGTTAGCGTCCTCATCGCCCTACAGGTGCTCGTTTATCTAATCGCACCGGATAGCGTGATCGGGATGGTGTCGGGGGTCTTTGGGACCTTGTGTTTGGTCTATGGGATGAAGGGGCGCAAGATTTCCTTTATCTTCGGGGTGATTCAGTGCCTAGCGATGACTTACGTCGCTTGGATCTCGCACGCCTACGGTTCCTTTGCCATGGACATCTTCTACGTTATCTCACAACCAATCGGCTGGTTCATGTGGGGCCACGACGAAGCCACCAAGCGCTTCTCGAGCCGCACCCGGGGCTTAATCTTTGGCGGCGCCTTTGTGGCCTGGGCGATCGGTTGGTGGATCTTAGCGACCGTTCACGGCCAGCTACCCTACTTTGATTCGATTAACTTTGTCGTTTCCTTCATCGCCCAAATCCTTTACATCCTTAAGTTTGAGGAAAATTGGTCACTATGGATCGTTGTCAACTTGGCAAACATCATCTACTGGGGGATCCTAGCCGTCCAGGTGATGACCGGGGCGATCCACATTGGTTCCTTGGGGGCCAATTTATCGCAGGTAGCCCTGCAAGCGGCCCTCTTGTTCAACTCGGTCTACGCCACGAAGGTCTGGTCGAGCGGGGAGGCCGATAGCGAAGGTGGGGCCGGAAAGTAATCGCAGATCTAAAAAGGCGCCAGCCTAGTTCGAACTACGAACGGGCGGGCGCCTTTTAGCGTTATCGGTTAACTTGAACGGTTTGGGTGGTGAACTTGGCCAGGGCTGCCTGGTCGACTTCAAAGCCCAGCCCAACTTGGGTCGGCACGTCAATCATGGCCCCATTTAGGGTAACTGGCGGGGTGGTGATGTCTTGGTCGAAGTAGCGTGCGGCGGCCGAAATGTCGTTAGGGAGGGTGAAGCCGGGGAGGGTGGCAACGGCCAGGTCAAAGGCCCGCCCGATCCCGGTGGCTAACATTCCCCCGCACCAGCATTCTAAGCCGTGCTGGCGGGCAAAGTCCTGGATCCTTTTGGCGGCGCTCAGTCCTCCCACCCGGGCGACCTTAACGTTAATGATCCGGCCGCTGCCCAGCTTAGCCATCGTAGCGGCGTCTGCTAAGGAGTTGATACTCTCATCTAGGCACAGGACGGTCGCCAGTTTGGCTTGGAGGGCGGCGTGTTCGACTAGGTCATCGGCGCCTAAGGGTTGCTCGATCATGGTTAAATCGAGGTCGTCAAGCCGTTTTAGCAGGGGGAGGTCGCTGAGCCGGTAGGCCGAATTGGCGTCGGCCATCAGCATCGCGTTCGGGTAGGCCTCCCTAACCGCCCGCAGGTAATCGTAATCCTGCCCCGGCTTGATCTTCACCTTAATCCGCCGGTAGCCGGCCGCCAGGTAGTCGCCCACCTTAGTCACCAGTTCCGCTGGGGAGGGTTGGATGCCGATGCTGACGCCGGCCTCGACTTGGGTCTTGGTACCGCCGATCGCCTGAGCTAGAGACTGGCCGGTTCGCTGGGCAAAGAGGTCCCACAGGGCGCAGTTGATGGCGGCGCGGGCCATTTCGTTGTGGCGGACGTAGGAAAACAGGGCATCACCGTCATCGGGATGGGCCAGGGGTGTCTTTAAGAGGCGGGGGAGGAGTTGGCGCTCTAACAGGGCCCAGTCGCCGTCCAAGAATTCCGGGGTGTAAAAGGGGACCTCAAAGGCGGCCCCCTCGCCAAAGCCGTGGTGGCCTAACTCGTCAACTAATTCTAAGATCAAACACTGCTTGGCGCCCATCTGCCCAAAGCTAGTCGTGAAGGGGTGTTTGAGGGGCAAAGATAGGCGATAGAGGGTGGCTTGAACAATTTGCATGGTAACACTTCCTAAAAAGGCCGGGAGAACGTGCTCTCCCGGCCTTGGTTATATTGATATGATCTTTAACGACCTGCCAGTTGGCTGGGTCACACTCACTTTATTCCGTCAGCAAGTACTTTTGGAACCGTTGCAGGTCCTCAGGGGCGATCTCTAACCGCAGCTTGGTGCCGTCCGGTAGGTAGTCGGTGTCCAAGATGTTGGTGTGTTCGTTTAAGTAAGAAACCACGTGACCGTCGGCAAACGGCACTAGCAGGGTGGCTTCTTGGTAGTCCTTAAAGAGGTGTTGGCGGATGACCTTGACGATCAGGTCGATCGAGCTTTCTTGCTTAGCTGAAACGATCACCCGGTCTTCACCCTCCATGGTCGGGAAGGCCACTTCGGTTTTGTCGGCCTTGTTGAAGACATAGACCATCGGGATGTTTTCGATCCCAATTTGGCGCAGGGTTTCATCGGTCGTCGCCATCATTTCCTCGTGGTGGGGATCGGAGTAATCGATCACCTGGATCAAGAGGTCGGCGCTGGCGGCTTCGGCTAAGGTTGATTTGAAGGCTTCGATCAGGTGGGTCGGCAACTTAGAAACGAAACCGACCGTGTCGGAAAGCAAGAAGCGCTTTTGGTCCGGCAGGGTTAGTTGGCGCACCGAGGTGTCTAAGGTGGCAAAGAGCATGTCCTTTTCAAAGACCTTCTTTTCGGACGAGACCCCGAAGCGTTCCACCAGCTGGTTCATGATCGTCGACTTACCGGCGTTGGTGTAGCCGACTAAGGCCGCCGTGGGGATCGTAGCCCGGTCACGCTTGGCCCGCTTGGTTTCTTCAGATTTGGCGATTTCCTTGAGTTCGTTGCGCAGGTGGGAGATTTGCTTTTGGATCACCCGGCGGTCCATTTCGATCTGGGTTTCCCCGGATCCCCGGTTGGCAAACCCAGCCCCACCACCGGTTTGTTGGTCTAAGGACTGGTTAGCGGCGGTGTGTAAGCGCGGCAGGCGGTACTGAAGCTGGGCAATTTGAACCTGGATCTTGGCTTCCCGGCTCTGGGCGCGTTGGGCAAAGATCTCCAAAATTAGGGCGGTCCGGTCGATCACCCGGATCTTGGTGGCTTCGGTCAGGTTGGCTAACTGACTGGGCGTCAGCTCGTCGTTAGCGATGATCGTGGTGGCTTGTTCGGCCGTGGCAAACTGAGTCAGTTCTTCAACCTTCCCCTTACCAAAGTAAGTGGCGGCGTTGGGTCGGTCAAGGGACTGGTCGAGGCGGTCGATGACTTCCATGTGGTTGGCTTGGGCCAGTTCGGCCAGCTCTAACATCGAGTACTCGTAGTTGGCCTGGCCGGTGTTTAAGCCAATGATAATCACTTTTTCACTGGGAACGGTGGTATCCATTGAGGTGAAGTTTCCCCCTATCTATTCAGGAACCTGGAGTTGATTGTAAAAGGCGAAGTGGGCGCCGTCTTGGCCCAAGACCAGCTTGGCTAGCGCGCCGTTTTGCGGTTGGGCAGTGTACTCTGCCCCGCCAAGGCGACTACCGATGGAGCGGATCGTCATCCCGTGGGAAACCACGAGGACGTTGGAACCGTCCGGTAGTTGGCGTAGGGTTTCAAAGCCCGGTTCCAACCGCTTCCAAAAGGCGTCGTCGTCTTCGGCTTGTTCGAACGGGTCGGCGGCCGCAATCTTGTTGCGGGTAGCTTCGACACCGTAGTTGGCGATCATTTCTTCAAAGGTCCGGAATTCCCGTGACACCGTGTAGGAGGTAGCATCGGAATTGAGCCCTTCAAAGTAGCCAAAGAATTCTTCGCGCCAGGCCGGATCTGGGGTGGCGTCGGTTAGCTTACCCGGGTGGTTGGCTAACAGTTCGTGCGCCGTTTCCATCGTCCGCTTCAGGTCCGAAGAAAAGGCGTAGTCAAAGTCAACCTTGGCTAAGGCCTGACCGGCCCGGGCGGCATCAGCCAGGCCCTTTTCGGTCAGCGGTGAATCGGACCACCCTTGCATCCGGTGGTAGAGGTTCAAGTAGGTTTGGCCGTGGCGAACAAAGTAGACGTTAATTGCCATAAATTTTTCTCCCTCACAATCGTAACGAATTAACAGTTGGCACCCGCCGGCGGAGCGCCTTGGGGTGCCTAACATTTAATTGTAAGTATACCAGAAAACATTATGAAATGCGGAACCGAGGGTTTTAAAAGGAGCCCTTTTTCATGATGATGTGGCGGCGTAAGCGATTGATCCCCCAGACGATGGCGGCCGGCAAAAAGGAGACGCAGATTAGCCCTAGTAAAACCAAGGAGAAGTGGTCCTTGACGAAGCTAATCGTGCCGAAGTAGTAACCGGCCACCCCGGCTAACAAGACCCACAGGGCACTGCCGATTAAGTTACCGATCAAAAAGCGGCGGGCTTTGAGGCCCGAGGACCCGGCGATTAGGGGGACGAAGGTCCGAATCAGGGGGACGAAGCGGCCGAAGATGACCGATTTAATGCCGTGGCGTTCAAAGAAGATTCGCGCCCGCTCCAGGTTAGGGCCATCCAGGCGTTTGAAGAGCCAGGGGAGCTTGATTAGCCGGGTGCCGATCAAGTAATTGACCGTATCACCCAGCAAGGCGGCGATAAAAAAGCCCGGCAACAAGATTTCAATGTGGATTTGGTTGGTCGAAACGGCCGATAGCGAGGTCGCCACAAAGATTAGGGACTCGCCGGGCAGCCAGGGGAAAACGACCAAACCAGTTTCCATAAAGGTGATCAAAAAGAGACACAGGTACCCCCAGTTGCCGACGGATTGAAAGAGCGGAATGATGACTTCCGGAATGTGGGTGAGCCCATAGGTGAGTTGGCTGAGCATGAGGGAAGGCCTCCTTCCTAAAGTTCTAATACCCCTATTTTAGGGGGAAATGATGGTCAGGGCGAATAATTTAATCATTAATACCAAAAGCTTTACCAAAATTGAAGAGCGTTAGAGCGGAAAGGGCTTGCTGATCGTGCTATAATAATTAGATTGATTTTACGCAAAAAGGAGCGATCGATTTGAATGACGCAACCCAAACACGTGAACAGGCCCACTTGGACCAGGTGATTGACCGGATTAAGGCCGCCGAACAAGAGGCAAGCCAAAAGATCCAGTCCGCTAAAAAAGACATCGATACGATTAGCGGGGACTTCAACGAGATCCGCATGAACACCACCACCTACTCGGGGATGATGGACACGGCGATGTCGGTGCGCGCCCAACAGCAGCTCCTCGATGAGCGGGAAAACTCCTGGCAACACGCCGCCGACCGCTTGGAAACCTTCCGGCGCCTCGAGGCCAAGCCCTACTTTGCCCGGATTGATTTCACCGAAGAAGCTGGCCAGACCCCGGAAACGATCTACATCGGCCTGGCCTCCTTTGCCGACTCGCCGGACCACTTTTTGGTGTACGACTGGCGGGCGCCGATCTCGTCAATTTATTACGAGGGCGAACTGGGCGAGGTTTCCTACGACACCCCTGATGGTCAACAGACCGTCAACGTGAAGTTAAAGCGCCAGTTCCAAATTGAAGACGGCGTGATCGTAACCCTTTACGACACGGCCGAAACGGTGACCGACCAAATGCTCTTGGCGGCCTTAAACAACCACTCGTCGACCAAGATGAAGAGCATCGTCACCACCATCCAGCGGACCCAAAACCGGATCATTCGTAACACCGACGCCGACCTGTTATTCGTGCAGGGGGCGGCTGGGAGCGGGAAGACGGCGGCCGTCTTGCAGCGGGTCGCGTGGCTCTTGTACCGCTACCGGGGCAACCTTAATTCCTCGCAGGTGATCTTGTTTAGCCCCAACCAGCTCTTTAACGACTACATCGACCAGGTGCTCCCGGAACTGGGGGAACACAACATGGTGCAGCTGACTTACTACCAGTACGTTAACCGCCGGGTACCGCGCTTACAAGTCGCCTCAATCCAGGAACGCTTCGACGCCGACCAGGAGGGGGTCAACGCCCGGGCCAGCCAACTGTTGACCAGCCTGACCTACTTTAACGCCGTTACCCGCTATGCCAAGCGGTTAGGCCGCGATGGCCACCTGCGCTTTAAGAACCTGATGTTTAACAAGAAGGTCTTCTTTAGCAAGGACAAGATCGCCGAGCTCTACTACTCCTTTAACCAAAACTACAACCTGGGGAACCGGCTGGACGCTACCAAGCAGGAGCTGGTTAAGATGCTCAACCGGCGCATTTCCGGTGAGATGCGCTCCAAGTGGGTCGAAGAGCGGATCCAGACCCTAAGCAAGGAAGAGCTCGACGTCATTTACCACGAGTACGGTGGCGAGTTTAAGGACGAAGAGGCCGAAAACAAGTACCTGGCCCGCCGGATCGTAATGGAGGCCTTCAAGCCGATTAAAAAGGCGATCGACCATAACCGCTGGATGAACATCAACGCCCAATACATCCACCTGCTCCGGGTAACGCCAAAGCTGGTTAAGTTAGCCGACTTTGGCCTGACCGAAGACGAATGGGCGAGCTACGTTGACGACCAGTTAGCGGCCCTCAAGGAAAAGCGGATGAGCGCCAACGGAATCAGCGTCTACCTGTACTTATACGATCTCTTGACCGGTAAGCGAGGCCAACGCGAGATCCGCTTCGTCTTTGTCGACGAGGTCCAAGATTACGACGCCTTCCAGCTGGCTTATCTCAAGTTCTGCTTCCCCAAGGCCCGCTTCACCCTGCTAGGTGACTTAAACCAAGCCATTTTTACCCACAACAACGCCCGGAGCCTCTTGCAACAGTTGGGCACGATGTTTGAACCGGAAAAGACCAAGGTCATTCAGCTGACCCGTTCCTACCGTTCGACCAAGCAGATCACCAACTTTACTAAGGCGATCCTAAAGGACGGGGAAGCTATTGAGGCCTTTGAACGGGAAGGGGAACTGCCGCGGGTGCTGACGGCACCAAGTGAAGAGGACGCCGTTAACCAAGTTGTGGCAACCTTAGCGAAGCACCAAGCCGATCACGACACCACCGCCATCATCACCAAGACGCTGACCGACGCCGAAAAGATCACCGCCCTTCTAAAGGAGGCCGGGCAAGCGGTCACCCTGATTCAGACTGAAAATCAACGGCTGGCCCAGGGGACGATCGTGGTACCTTCTTACTTAGCCAAGGGGCTGGAGTTTGACGCCGTGATTGTTTGGGATGCCAACCAGGCTAAGTACCAAGGCGACGCGGAACGCCAGTTGGTCTACACGATTTGTTCGCGGGCGATGCACGCCCTGACCGTGACCAGCGTGGGTCCGGTCACGGACCTGATTGGTCAGATTCCGGGGGAATTGTACCAAACGAAGTGAGTGCGACCCAATCTATCAAACAGGCCGTGGGCTAAGCTAGGGCGGGGGTTGATGCGGCACGCATCGTTCTCCGCCCGTACTTAGCCACTAGGCCTGTGATTGGAGAGCACGTTATTGGAAGTGCGACCTAGCCTGTCCAGCAGGCCGTACGTTATGCATGACAGCCAACAACAAAAAGGGCCAGGGGAAATTTCCATTTCTCCTGGCCCTTTTTTAATTCGATGAAATTCTTTTGACAAACGGCATCTTCGCCAAGTCGAGTTGCATGAGCAGGTTGGCCAAAATTAGGATTACCCCGCCGATGACTAATTGTGGGGTGAGGCGGTCAAAGCCTAGCGCCACCGACATCAAAGAGGCAAAGAGTGATTCTAGCATTAGGATGATCCCGGCTGCCGTGGGGGTGGTGAAGTGCTGGGCGGTGATTTGCATCCCCTGGGCTAAGAAGGTAACCACGATGGCGAGGATGGCTAACGGAACCAGGGCCTGGAGCCAGTGGACGTGGGCAAAGCTTGGCCGCTCAAACAAGAGGGCGCAAACCCAACCGAGGCTCCCCTGCACTAGTCCGATCAAAAAGATCACGATCCAGGGCGAGGAGACCGTGGAGGCAAACTTGGCAAAGTAGATTAACTGAAGGGCCCAAAAGATCGCTGAGATTAAGGTCAAGAGGTCACCCAATTGAAGGGTAAAGTTAGCAGGGGAGACCCCAGACAGCAACGCCATGCCGATCACGGCTAGGATGATGGCGAAGTAGTCCTTGCGCCGCGGGGCCTGGTGCCAAAATAACCAGAGGATGAAGGGGGCGATCACCACGTACATTGTCGTCAAAAAAGCGTTCTTGGCCGGGGTGGTGTAGCGCAGGGCGGCCGTTTGCAGGTAGTAGCCGGAAAAGTTAATCAACCCGGCGGTCAGCCCGATCTTGAGGTCGCGGCGGCTCATCTGGTTGATCTTGGCGTGGAAGAGCAGGTAACCGGCGGCAACGCAAAAGGTGCCCCGGCAACCGTTGATCAGCCCCGACTGCATGCCGGCGTCGACAACTTGCTTAGCAAAGACGTAGGAGGAGCCCCACAAAATGGCAACGAGGACCAGCATCAAGTTGGCCCGGGATTGGGAAATTCGCATGTATATATTCTTCTTTCTCTTATAAAGTCCGCTCATGATCATACACCCGGCTGGCGGCCTGGTAAATGGTTAATTTCCCGGGATCAACGGCGGGGCGCCGCTCTATTTTCAAATATTTCCCAGGAAATAGGAAATTCTTAAGCATTTACGAAAAAAATGGTCAAGTAATTGCCAATGCCCGGAATTCTTGTATGATAGAGAATGTTGATATTTTTGATGGAGGAACACAAATTATGAAAACAGCGCTGCGAAAGGTCCGGGAGGTCTTCAATACCAAGCTCGGGTTCTTTCTTTTAACGGTGCTCTTGTTTGCGATCAAGAGTTACTGGGCGTACCAAACAAAGTTCACTCTGGGAGCGACCGGGGCGGTGCAGCAATTCCTGCTCGCCTTTAACACGATCCCCAGCGCAATCGTCTTCTTGGGGATTGGGTTATACTTTCGCGGGCGGTTATCCTATTGGGTGATGGTAATCGTGGACCTGCTTTTGTCCACCTGGCTGTTTGCCAACATCCTCTATTACCGTGAATTTTCCGACTTCATCACGATGAACGTGATCAAGGGGTCGGGGTCGACCTCCAATAACCTGGGGAAGAGTCTGGCCGAAATCATGAAACCAAGTGACTTTTTCGTCTACTTGGACGTGGTGATTTTAATCGTCATCTTGCTCTTCCACTTCGTTCGCGTCGATATGCGCTACTTTAAAATTCGCTACGCCGCGACCTTTACGGCGCTGGGCTTTGTCTTGTTTGGCGCTAACCTGGGGATGGCCGAAAGCGACCGGAGCCAGCTGTTAACCCGGACCTTTGACTCTAACTACATCGTCAAGTACCTGGGGCTGGAAGCCTACACGATTTACGACGGGATCAAGACCACCCAAACCAGTGCGATCAAGGCCAAGGCCAGTGCCAAGGACCTCGCCCCGGTTGAGAAGTTCTTAAAGTCCAACTACGCGTCGCCAAACATCCAATACGAAGGGGTGGCGAAGGGTAAAAACATCTTCATCATCCACCTGGAAAGCCTCCAGCAGTGGGTGATCGACTACAAGGTGGACGGCCAAGAAGTAACGCCCAACTTAAACAAGCTCTACCACTCTAGCGATACGTTGGCCTTTGACAACTTCTTCCACGAAGTAGGTCAGGGGAAAACGTCCGACGCCGAAATGATGTTGGAAAACTCGCTCTTTGGTCTGCCGGAAGGTTCGGCCATGACGATTGACGGGACCACCAACACCTTCCAAGCGGCCCCGGCCCTGCTGGAACAAAAGCTCGGCTACTCGACGGCCGCCTTCCACGGGGACGTACCATCCTTCTGGAACCGGGACAACGCCTACAAGTCATTTGGCTACCAATACTTCTTCTCTAAGGACTTCTTCCCGACCGTTAAGGATTCCGACGTCGGTTACGGGACCAAGGATAAGCTGTTCTTGAAGTACACGGCCGAGTACCTGCAACAATTGCCACAGCCGTTCTACGCTAAGTTGATTACGGTGACGAACCACTACCCGTACATCATCCACAGCGAAGACACCGACTTCCCGAAGCTGTCGACGGGTGACGACACGGTTGACCCGTACGTTCAAACCGCCCACTACCTCGACCAATCGATCGGGGAACTGCTCAATTACTTAGACAAGACCGGCTTGCGTAAGAATTCCGTCCTGATCTTGTACGGGGACCACTACGGGATTTCCGACAACCACAAGGCGGCGATCGCCAAGATCTTGGGCAAGAAGTCAGTTACTAACTACGACTTGGCCATGTTCCAAAAGGTGCCGTTCATGATCAACATGGAAGGGCTCAAGGGGGGCATCGACCACACCTACGGGGGTGAAATCGACGTCTTACCAACGATTGAAGACCTCCTCGGGATCTCTTCGGACAAGTACATCCAGTTCGGCCAGGACCTGTTGAGCACCAAGCGCAACCAGATCGTGCCGTTTAGGGATGGTGATTGGGTATCTAAGACCTACACCAAGTACGGTGGTGACTACTACTACACCGCTACTGGTAAGCAGATCACTAAGATGACGGCGAGCCAAAAGAAGCAGATCGACAAGATCCAAAAGTACGTCACGACCGACCTCGCCTTGTCCGACAAGGTAATCAACGGTGACCTCCTACGCTTCTACAAGCTACCGGGCTTCACCAAGGTTAACAAGTCTAGTTACACTTACAACGTCCAAAAGAGTTTGGCCAACTTAAAGAAGGTCCAACAAAAGAAGAAGACGAGTCTGCTGGCGGAAAACGCCTGGAAGTCGTTGTTCGATGATTACACGACCGACGCACCGGAAATCGCCAACAAGACCCTGAAGTTCCCGACGAAATAAGAAGTGCGACCCAACCAGTTAAAATAGGGCACAGGTTAGCGCGCCAGCGGTGTTCTGTGCCCGGACTTAGCCACTAGGGATTAGCTGAATAACCGTTTAAAACCAAGGCAAGGGGCCGAGGGGAAACACGTTTTCCTCCCGGCCCCTTACTGCTAGTTAGGTTATTTTCCACTCGCACACTTTTGGGTATACAATGGTGGCAATTAAGGAGGTCTTGTTATGCAAACAGTTGTTATCACGGGGGCCACGTCCGGGATTGGGCTGGCCACCACCAAGAAGTTCCTACAAAACGGCTGGCAGGTCATGCTAGTCGCAAGAAACGCCACTAAGGGCGCCCAGGTCGTAGCGGACCTGGCCAAGGATTTTGACGAGAAGTTAATCGGCTTTGTGGCCGCCGACGTTTCCAAGGAAGCAGACACTAAGGAAATGGCTAAGTCAACTCTGGAACGCTTCGGCGGCATTGACGCCTTAGTTAACGACGCGGGGATTGTCGTTCACGGCAAGGTTCACGAGATTAGCGCTGACGACTGGGCGAAGGTCTTTGACATCAACGTTAAGGGGAGCTACCTAGCGGCTAAGGCGGTCCTACCGACCATGCTAGACCAACGACACGGCGCCATTGTTAACATCTCGTCCGTTTCCGGGATGGGTGGTGACTACGGGATGGTGGCCTATAACGCCACCAAGGGGGCCATCATCAACATGACCCGGGCGATGGCGATTGACTACGGTGAGGACCAGATCCGCGTCAACAGCGTGGCCCCGGGTCCAACTAACACCCCGATGTTTCCGCAGGATATGAAGGGGACATTTGCTAAAAATAGTCCGCTCAACCGGATCGTGGAACCAGAGGAAGTGGCTAACGCCGTTTACTTCCTGTCGACTGATGAGGCCAGCGCCATCACTGGTGAAACCTTGCCGGTGACGGCCGGCTTTGAGATTTCGACGGGCCAACCGAAACAGGTATAAAGTGAGTGCGACCCAGCCCAATCCCAAGTGAAAAATCCCGCAGCAAATCAACCAACATTTGGTTGATCTGTTGCGGGATTTTGTTCTCCACTTCTTAATTTATTTAATCTGTTTTGGCGCCGGGTACAACCACCCCAGCGGCCAGGCAAACCAGCGGAAGTGGTGGCGGTAAATCACGGCTGGGTCGACCTTAGGATCGGTGGCCAGCAGTTGGTAGGTCACCGGCCCGTCCGCGGCCAGGTGCGGCGTTTGGTGAAAGTGATTTTTAAGGTAAAACCGCAGCCGGGCGAACCGTTGCTTGGCGTTAGTTGCCTTGGGGTCGGGGTGCTCAATTTCCAGCACGAGGGTTTGGGCCGGGTAGGTGGCCTTTAAGTGGGTCAGAATCTGGGTACCGTAACCCTTAGAGCGGACCTGATCGTTGACGGCTAAGTACATTAAGTAGTTAACGTTGTGGCCGACGATCAAGTAGGTGAAGCCAACCAGGTCCTCACCATCGTAATAGGCGGTGAAGCGGGCCCGGGAGCGCTTAGCCTTAAACATCAACCAGGACCAGGGAACCTGTTCGGCGCGCGGGAAGGCCCGTTGGTACAGGGCCTGGATGGCCGGGTAGTCGGCTAGACGTTTGGTAACGGCGATGGTTGTTAATGACAAATCAATTCCCCCTTTTGGCAGTCTATCCTACCGGAAATTGGCCAAGAATGCACGTAATTACTTGAGTATGTTAAAATGTAAGGGCTATCCAAATGAACGGAGAAATGATAATGGACGAATGGATTAATTACGATCAGTTTGACCGCCAAACCTGGCACAGCTTCTTTCCCAGCGAAATCACCTTCTTGACCCAGGAAAACCTGGACGAGATTAAGTCCTTAAACGACCAGATTTCACTGCGCGACGTCCAAGACATTTACTTGCCGTTGATTAAGCTGATCCAACTCCAGTACCAAAACTACCAGCAAATGCAGCTGCAAAAGATGACCTTCTTGCGTAAGTCCTCGCGCCGGATCCCCTACATCATCGGGATCGCCGGCTCGGTGGCGGTCGGCAAGAGCACCACGGCCCGGCTGCTCCAAATTTTGCTCAAGCGCTTGATGCCAGACCGGCGGATCGAAATGATTACCACCGATGGTTTTTTGTACCCCAATGCCGAGTTAAAGCGGCGCGGGATCATGGCGCGTAAGGGGTTCCCGGAATCCTATGACATGGACCGGCTCCTGACCTTTATGAACGACGTCAACGCCGGCGAGGATCAGGTAACGGCGCCAACCTATTCACACTCGGTTTACGACGTGATGGAGGACCATCCCCAAACGATTTACAAGCCCGATATCTTAATCGTCGAGGGGATCAACGTCTTGCAACTACCGACCACCCAGCGCCTGTTTGTGTCGGACTTCTTCGACTTTTCCGTCTACGTCGACGCCGACGCCAGCTTAGTGGAGAAGTGGTACCTAGAGCGGTTCGGGATGTTGTTAGACACCGCCTTTCAGGACCCGACCAACTACTACTACCCGTACGCCCAGGGCGACCGGGCGGAGGCCTTTAAAATGGCCAAGCAGGTTTGGAAAGACGTCGACTTGCCGAACTTAAACGACTACATCTTGCCGACTCGGACCCGGGCCGACGTGATTTTGCATAAAACGGAGCACCACTACATTGATCGGGTGTACCTACGTGAGGATTAGTTCCACGTGAAAACAAAGACCGCCTAGCGTTTAAAAACGCCGGGCGGTCTTTTATTTCTATGCTGCAGTACTGATAACGTGCTCACCAATCACAGGCCTAGTGGCTAAGTCTGACCACAGAACACCGCGTGCCGCGCTAACCTGTGGCCTATCCTTAGCCCACGGCCTGTTTGATAGATTGGTTCTCACTTCCGATAACGTGCTCCCCAGCCGCAGACCTAGTGGATAAGTACGGGCGGAGAACGATGCGTACCGCATCAACCCCCACCCTAGCTTAGCCCACGGCCTGCTAACTGGCTGGTTCGCACTCACTATTTCGTCATCTTCAAGCGAATCGTGAAGTAGAGGGTTTGGTTCTTGTAGCGGGCGCTAATCTTGCCCTTAAAGGCGTGAACCAAGGTTTGGGCCATCGACAGGCCAATCCCGTAGCCCCTCTTCTTGGAATTGTGGGAGGTGTCATCACGGTAGAAACGGTTGAAGAACTTGGTGTAATCAATCGCTTTGCCCTCCGCGTAGGTGTTGCCGACCTCTAGGGTAACGGCACGGGTGGTTTTGTTTTCCCGTAGTAAGACCGAAACCTTGCCCCCGTCGTCGCAGTACTTAGTGGCGTTGTCGAGCAAGATGTTACACAGCTCGTAGAAGTAGTTTTCGTCGGCGCGGACCTTAACGCCCGGGGCGATGTTGGTGGAAAAGCCCTTCCCTTCGTGGGTGATCATCGCCTCGAAGCTGTCGGCGGCCCGTTGAACGGCGGCCGAGGCGTCGATGGTGGCGATCGTCATTTCCGGTTGCTCATCGAAGCGGGCTAAGGAGATCAGGTTGTTGATTAACCGGGTCAACCGGGCCACCTGCTGCTTATTGCTGGTCGTCCACTCGGTTTCACTGCTGATCATTTCGGATAACTCGGTGTTGGTTTCGATGATCGCCAGCGGGGTCTTTAATTCGTGGCCGGCGTTGGTGATGAATTCCTTTTGCCGTTTTTCGGCCTCAATGATCGGCTGGATCGCCCGGTTGGAAAAGGCGATCAAAACCAGGGTGAAGAGGAGCAGGCTGACAATTCCCATGGCGGCGGCGATCTTCATTAACTCATTGGCTGACGCCATGATGACCGATTCATCCAAGAAGATGATCGAAACCTTACCGTTCGACTTTTTGGTTAGCTTGTAGGCGTAGGTGGTACCGCCGTAATCGGTATGGCCACGGGCTTTCTTTTGCTTGTAAGCCCAGTGCGCCATGTCGGTAATCGCGTCTTGGCCGACCATGGCGATGTGGCCGCTATCGATCTTGGTGATGTCACCGGATTTGTCAAAGAAAACCGAAAAGTAGCGGTACTGAAAGAGGCTTTCCTTACTGGTGTTGGGGCCAAAGCGTTTTTGGACGGTGACCTGGGTGACGCTATCCTTATCGATTTGGCCGTCGTGGCTAGCGAGGACGTTTAAAACGTTGGTGACCTGTTGGGAAGCCTTGTAATAAGAGACCCCCAGCATGCCCCCCAGGATGGTTAAGAGGACCACGAAGAGGGCGCAGGTAGAAATGGCGATGAAGCGTCGCCGGAATTTTTGAATCATCGTCGCCACCCCCTAAGCTAGCTGGCTAAGGGTAAAGGGACCGCCCTTTTCACCGACGATCGTCACGTGGGCGTTGACGGCCTGGAGTTTTTGACGCAGGTAGGAGATGTAGATCCAAAGGTCGGTTTCGTCGGCCTCGTCATCTTTATCCCAACCCTGGTCTAGCAGAATTGAACTTTCGATGGCCTTACCCGGGTTTTTCATCAGGTAGGCCAAGAGCTTGGTTTCCTTTCCCGATAAGGAGATCGAGTTGTGGCTTTCCAAGCGTTGTTCGTCGTTATCCAAGGTGATGTCGGCGAAGTTTAAGACGTCTTCTTGATAATCCTCGCTGCGCCGTTCTAGGGATCGTAAGCGGGCCAGGAGTTCCTTTAAGGAGAAAGGTTTGGTCAGATAGTCATCGGCCCCGGCGTCTAGGCCAGTCACCTTATCGTCAATTTCGGCCATCGCCGTTAACATGATCACGTAGGTTTTGTTACCGGTTTGGCGAAGCTGTTTTAAGGCTTCGATCCCGTTTAACTTGGGCATCATGATATCTAAGATGATCACGTCGTAGGCCCGTTGCCCGGCTAAGTCGACGGCTTCTTGACCGTTGTAGGCCGGGTCGACGTGGTAGCCGGTCGCCTGCATGGCCGTCACCAGGGCGCGCGACAGCTGCTTTTCGTCTTCCGCAAGCAGAATGTTCATGGGCGGTTCCTCCTTAATTACTTTCGTTGATCAGCTGGCGGATCGTTTGCATTTGCACGTCGCAAGAGGCCAGCTGGTCGGCACAACGGCGGAGCTCTTTTTCAATTCGCTCCGGGTCGTTAACGTGGCGTTTATATTTCATTTCGTGTTCTAATGACGCCCACGAATCCATTGCGATCGTGCGCAACTGGATTTCGACGTAGTAATGACTAGGGGCGTAGCCCGTGTAGTCGGGGAGGTCGGTGGGAACGTCTAAAATTAAGTGGTAGGACCGGTAGCCGTTGGGCTTGGCGTTTTCGATGTAGTCTTTTTCTTCGACTACCGTGCACCAGTCGGCGGCCTTGATCCGGTCAATTGAACGGTAAACGTCATCGATAAAGTTGCAGACCACCCGAATCCCAATCGCGTCTTTGCACTTCGTCAGGGCCGATTCCGGCGTGACCGGGTAACCCTTGCGGCGGCATTTTTCTTCCATACTAGCCTGGGCCTTGACCCGCCCGATCAGGTGCTCGTACAGCTTGGGCCGGTCAGCGGCGACCTCCTTGTTGGAGAGGTCGCGCACCCGGTCCATCACAAAATCGAGCAGCTGGGGCAGGTAAGGGGTGGCCGTCCCGTAAATATCCATCATTGATCATTCCTTTGGTAAATTAACTCTAATTATAGCAAGCTTTTAGAAAGGATTCAGGTATCAACTAATTGTAGCGATTTAACCGGGGAGGGGCGAGAAATACACCTAACTTTATCCAAAAAGTTAGTCTTCCTTAAGAAAGGGTAAAAGAAAAGAAGTGCGCCCCAACCTCCTTGGTAGGCCGTATGGCTAGGGAGCACTTCGTTAATTTGCCAAAGAATCCGCAAAACCGGCCCTTCGCCATTGACCCACCCGGGTGAAACCCGTACAATGGTTAGGACGTTTGAAGATAATATAAAGGAGTGGAAAATTTGGCAAACATTAATCTTGACGCCTTCGACAAGATCATAGTGCTTGACTTCGGGAGTCAATACAACCAATTGATCACCCGCCGGATTCGTGATTTCGGGATTTATTCCGAACTTTTATCCCACAAGATCACGGCCGAAGAAATCAAGCAGATCAACCCTAAGGGGATCATTTTCTCCGGGGGGCCGAACAGTGTGTACGACGAAGGGGCCTTCACGGTGGACCCGGCAATCTACAAGCTCGGGATTCCGATTTTGGGGATCTGCTACGGGATGCAGTTGATGGCTCACGACCTCGGCGGGAAGGTGGAAGCCGCCGATGATTCCGAATACGGACGTGCCGACATTGAAGTGACTAAAGACGACGCCGTAATGTTTGCGGGCTTACCAAAGAAGGAATACGTTTGGATGAGCCACGGGGACCGGGTCGCCGCCGTACCAGCCGGCTTTGACGTGGTCGCCACCAGTAAGAACTGCCCGATTTCAGCAATGGCTAACAACGCCGAAAAGCTGTATGGGTTGCAATTTCACACCGAAGTGCGTAACACCGAATACGGGCTGGACATCTTAAAGAAGTTCGCCTTTGACGTGTGTGGCGCCAAGGCCAACTGGTCAATGGACGACTTCATCGACATGCAAGTCGACGAGATTCGCCAAACCGTTGGTGACAAGAAGGTCATCCTGGGCCTTTCCGGTGGGGTGGATTCTTCCGTAACCGCCGTTTTGATCCACAAGGCGATCGGCGACCAACTGACTTGTATCTTCGTTGACCACGGGCTCTTGCGTAAGAACGAAGCCGACTCCGTGATGAAGGCCTTAAGCGCTGACCTCGGGGTTAACATTATCAAGGTTGACGCCGCCGACCGCTTCTTGGGCAAGCTCAAGGGGATCAGCGACCCTGAACAAAAGCGCAAGACGATCGGTAAGGAATTCGTGGCCGTCTTTGACGAAGAAGCCAAGAAGATGAAGGACGCCGACTTCTTAGCCCAGGGGACCTTGTACACCGACGTGATCGAATCCGGGACCGACACCGCCCAGACGATCAAGTCGCACCACAACGTTGGGGGGCTGCCGGAAAAGATGGGCTTCAAGCTGATCGAACCACTCCGCTCCCTGTTCAAGGATGAAACCCGTCAACTGGGTGAAAAGCTGGGGATTCCGCACGACCTGGTCTGGCGCCAACCATTCCCGGGCCCGGGCCTGGGAATCCGGGTGCTTGGTGAAGTCACTCCCGAAAAGCTAGCAATCGTCCGGGAAAGTGACGCCATCTTACGCGAAGAAATCAAGAAGGCTGGCCTGCAAGAAAGCATCTGGCAATACTTCACAGTCCTGCCGGGCATCCGCTCCGTTGGCGTGATGGGTGACGGCCGGACCTACGACGAAGCGGTTGGCATTCGGGCCGTTACTTCAATCGACGGGATGACCGCCGACTTCGCCCAAATTCCGTGGGACGTCTTGCAAAAGATCTCGGTGCGCATCGTCAATGAGGTGGATCACGTTAACCGGATCCTCTACGATGTGACCTCCAAGCCGCCTTCCACGATTGAATGGGAATAAAAGGTATATGTTAATTGAACCCGGAATGTTGATTTAACGGCATTTTCGGAAGATACAAAGGATACGATTGGCGGGGAATTTATTACGTTCCCCGCCAAAATCCCTGCCAAGTTTGGCCCAATGAGGGCTGAGTTGGCGGGGATTTTTGCTGACTTGTCATTAACGCCCGAGCTATCCGATGTCCTGCGACAAGAATTCGAAATTTAAGCATTCTGTAAAAACATAAGGCATGACAGCACTCGGATAATTGTTGAATGAAAGATTACGCAAAGATGAATATTCACTGACCAAATCGAGTAAAATAAAACTAATAAGAACCCATTGGAGGATAAGTTGATGCCAGCTAAAAGCAATGAACTGAAAATCGAGGATAAGCTCTGGGAAGCCTGTGATAAGTTACGGGGGTCGATGGATCAGTCTACTTACCGAAACGTTGTGTTAGGGCTGATTTTTCTGAAGTATGTGTCCGATACATTCGAAGAACGACACGCTGAACTCGAGGCAACTGAATATCCAGAGGATGCGGAAGATCGTGATTTTTACGATGCCGAAAATATCTTCTGGTTGCCTGAGAATGCACGTTGGTCTGTCATTGCTGCGGCTGCCAAAACGCCAGATGTCGGAACCATCATTGATTCTGCCATGACCTCGATTGAAAACGAGAATGACAGCATCAAAGGTGTGTTACCTAAGAACTATGCTTCTGACGATCTATCTAAGGAACGACTCGGTGAAGTTATTGATCTGTTTACCGATGTGCAGGTAGGGGATGAAGAATCGCGGAAGAATGACGTGCTAGGGCGCGTCTACGAGTTCTTCTTGCGTAAGTTTGCAACCAATGGTGATGGTGAGTTCTATACACCGCGCTCGATTGTTCGAACTCTGGTAGACATGATTCAACCGTTCAGTGGCAAGATCTATGATCCGTGCTGCGGTTCAGGAGGCATGTTTGTTCAGTCTGAAGAGTTTGTGAGTGAACATCAGGGGAATATCCTTGACCTTTCTGTATATGGCCAAGAATGGAATCCAACGACTTGGCGCTTGGCAAAGATGAACTTGGCAATTCATGGTATTGACAACAATCTTGGTCCACATAATGCAAACACGCTGCTAGATGATCAGCATCGTGGTGAACGGTTTGATTATGCGCTGGCAAACCCACCATTCAACGTCAAGGATTGGGGTGCGGATAAGGTCACTGACGACGCCCGTTGGAAATGGGGCATGCCGGGAAACAGCAATGCCAACTATGCTTGGATTGAACATATTTTGAGTAAGCTGGCGCCTGATGGTAAAGCGGGGATTGTCCTTGCTAACGGTGCACTGTCTACGTCAAGCAAGGATGAGCTTGCTATCCGTAAGGCTCTGCTTGAAGATCATAAGGTGGACGCAATTGTTGCGATGCCAACGCAGATGTTTTATTCGGTTTCAATTCCCGTCGCCGTTTGGATTTTTGATATGGACCAGGCAAGTGAAGGGGAACGTGATAGAACGGGTGAAACGCTATTTATTGACGCTCGAGAACTAGGAAAGATGACCGATCGAACCCATCGAGAATTCACACGAGAAGATATTGACAAAATTGCTAGTGTTTACCACGCCTACAATGGTACGTCCGGTGAGATATATAAGGATGTTCTGGGGTTTTGTAAGGCCGTTCAACTTAAAGAAATTAAGACTAATGATTATGTCCTAACGCCTGGCCGATATGTTGGTTTGGCTCATCAAGAACAGATGAGTGATGAAGACTATGACGTTGAGATGAACAAGATCAGTGCTGACTTACAAGACCAATTTAAGCAAGGTAACATTCTTCAGCAACGAATCCTGAAAAATCTGCGAGGAATTGGTTATGGAAAATAGAATTGTAAGATTGGGCGATGTGATTACAGCAAATTATGGAAGAGCTTTACCGAAGAAAAATCGGGTTTCTGGAAAAATTCCTGTATATGGATCTTCTGGAGTCACCGACTATCATAATCGTTCAATTGTTGACGGTCCGGCAATAATTATTGGACGGAAGGGGAATATTGGATCTGTTTTTTTGACAGAGAATTCATTTTATCCTATTGACACGACTTACTATGTTACGCGAGAAGACTTAAAAGATCTTGATATATATTTTGCGTATTATTTGTTGCAATTTTTACCACTTCAGGAAATGAATACTGATAGTGCAGTTCCGGGCCTTAATCGCAACAATCTGTATTCTATTCCAGTAAAAATTCCGGATTTGGCCACTCAGGTAACTGTTGCTAATATATTGCAAACAATTGACAAAAAAATTCAACTTAATCAACAAATTGACAAGAATTTATTGAAGTTAATTGATGGCATGTTTAATAGAGTGTACTTAGGTAGTGACCTGGTCAAAAATGCCAGTAAGGTGAAGTTGTCGAGCATAATACGAACAAAGTCAGGTACGTTTAATCCCAAGAAAAGTAGTGAGGTCTTTGTTAACCATTTTAGTATGCCCGCATTTGATGCCACTAGATTTCCAATTGTTGATGCTGCTTCAGATATCAAGAGCAATAAAAATGTAGTTGAGCCATTTTCAATTTTAGTATCTAAGATGAATCCAGATGTAAAGAGAGTGTGGTTGCCAAACACGTCTAAGGAGTTACTAAATGTTGCCTCAACCGAGTTTCTAACATTTAATGCTGATGTACCTGAAATGCAAGCATTTGTGTACGCTGTTGTGAATGATAAAAGGTATCAGACGTATCTTGAATCCAATACAACAGGGTCGACAAATTCACGCCAGCGAGTATTGCCTAGAGTAGCGTACTCATACGAAATTCCTTACGTCAAAGAAGTTGCTCAACAATTTGGATTCCAAATAATGGATATTATTGACATGATCAAGCTGAACAAAGAGCAGAACCAGCATTTGATCAGGCTTCGCAACGTACTCTTGCCTAAACTGCTTGCTGGTGACATAGATCTGTCAAACATCGAAACGGTGATGAATAATAATGCCTAACACCAAATCATTTACAAACGAACAGGATGTTGAGCTGGAGGCAATTGATGCGCTGGTATCCTTGGGGTATCAAGATTACCGAAGTGAAAGCTATAAAGACCCCAATGATGTCATTGACGCCGAGCGTAATAATGACCACAAGCGGGTGATTTTGCACCAGCGTTTACGTGACGCATTGGAACATAATACACCAGGACTGAAGGATGCTATCTATAAGGAGGCAGTCCGCCAGTTTTATTTGGTGACGGATGGCCCTGACTTGATGGCAAACAACCATCAACTACACAAGCTAATCATTGAGGGTGCGAAGGTTAAAGTTACTGAAGATGGGCAAGACCACACCTATGTACTTAAACCAATCGATTTCGATAATGTGGATGCCAATGATTTTGTAGTGACCAACCAGTTTACGATGGCGCAAGGTGACCGTCAACGGCGCCCGGATATTACGATATTTATCAATGGGTTGCCACTTGTGACGTTTGAACTGAAGAACCAGGCCAATTCCAATGTGGGAATTGAAGACGCGTTTAACCAATTACAGACCTACAAGCAAGATATTTCTGACTACATGGCCTACAACGAAATTCTTGTCATTAGTGACGGGGTAAATGCGCAGACGGGTTCCCTGTCTGCTGGCTTTGACCGCTTCATGCAATGGCGTTCACCTGAGCAGCGTGATGACAAACAGTTGGATGTCTATGCAATGGAGACGCTAATCAATAATATGATGAAGCGTGACGTTGTATTGGACTTGATTCAGAACTTCATCATTTTTGAGACCGATGGGGCGAAGACCTTCAAGATTCTCGCCGCTTACCATCAATACTACATGGTCAACAAGGCTGTTGAAGCCGCGGCTAAGACACTCCAAGATCCTGATAGCAATCGTATCGGGGTGGTTTGGCATACGCAAGGTTCTGGCAAATCCCTTTCAATGGTGTTCTTCTCAGGTATTGTCAGTCGTAAGCTGGGCAATCCGACGATTCTGGTTGTGAATGACCGTAATGATCTTGATGACCAATTAGGACAGACTTTTGCCGCGGCACATGATTATCTTCGGCAGACGCCAGCACAAGCAAAATCGCGTACGGAAGTCCGTGATTTGTTGGAACGCAAGGGCGGCGGTATTGTCTTTTCCACCATCCAAAAGTTCGCGCCAGAAGAAAACGAGGATAGAATGCCGGTTCTCAATACACGGTCTGACATCATTGTGATCTCTGACGAAGCCCACCGTTCGCAGTATGGGTTGAAAGCGAAATTCACCAAGAATGGGGTGAAGTATGGTTATGCGCAGTACATGCGAGAAGCATTACCTAACGCTTCCTTCATCGGTTTTACTGGTACGCCGATTGACTTCAGTGATAAGTCGACACGTGGTGTATTTGGTGACTACATCGATGTATACGATATGTCTGCCGCGGTGCGTGACCACGCAACCGTGCGGATTTACTATGAGAACCACATCATCCCGCTAGATCTCGATCCACAGGTACAGCATAAGTACGAAATGGTGATGGAAGAAGCTGGGGTTTACAATGCAGGCGAACAGACCGAAGAACAGAAACGCCGCGCTGAGTTTACCAAGCTGGAGCGACTGGCTGGTACGAAAGGACGCTTAGAAGTTCTGGCGAAGCACTTTGTAAAGCATTTTGAGGCGCGTCAAGCGCAGGAGTTCGGCAAGTCAATTATCGTTGAAATGTCGCGTCGAAATGCGGTGAAGCTCTATGATGAGATTATCAAGTTACGTCCAGATTGGCATTCTGACGATTTGATGAAGGGCAAAATAAAGGTCATCATGACGTCCGACGCTGCCTCTGATGGGCCGGAGCTTGCGAAACATCACACGAATGCAGCGGATCGTCGCAATCTTCAACAGCGAATGAAGGACGATCAAGATGAACTTCAAGTAGTCATTGTGGTAGACATGTGGCTGACTGGATTTGATGCGCCAGCAGTGAATACAATGTACATCGACAAGCCAATGCACGGTCACAACCTGATGCAAGCCATCGCCCGTGTCAACCGGGTCTTCAAAGATAAAGATGGTGGCTTAATCGTTGATTATATCGGGATTGCTGACAGTCTAAAGGCGGCGTTGCAACAATACTCTGATTCTGACCAAGAGCAGACTGGAATTAACGTGGACAAAGCCATCATGTTGATGAAGGAAAAATACGACATCATCACTAACGACTACTTGTATCATGTTGATTACAGTGACTTCACCAGTGATGATCGTAAGAAGAGTCAAAAGGCGTTCCGCACGGCGCTAAACGCTGTCGCAATGTTGCAACCTGATCAGCAGCGCAAGTTTGCCGATACCGTTGTTCAACTTCAGAAAGCACATGCGTTAGTCGTCACGACGGATCAAGCCGTCGCCATTGCCGGTGAGGTAGGCTTCTTTGTTGCAGTTAAGAATGCGTTGATTAAGCTGATGCAAACCGCCAGTGATTCGCGGCGCAAGATTGGCAACAGCCAGTTAAACCTGAAGCTCGATCAACTTGTTAATCAATCTGTGTTGGCAGAGAAACCTATTGATCTGTACGAAGAGCTAGGATTAGAGCGGCCGGAGCTAAGCTTGCTATCCGAAGATTTTTTGGATAGCGTTGGGCAGATGCCGGAAAAGAGCTTAGCGATGAAGTTGCTTGAACGGTTACTCAAAGGCAAAATCAGAGCGATAACCAAGGTAAACTTAGTTCAGTCGCGTAAGTTCGGCGATATGTTGGAAGCGTCATTGGACGCGTACAACCAACGTGGCGTGACCACCGAATTAGTGATTCGTAAGCTCATTGAACTTGCTAAGACCATGCAGGCTGCAGAGACTGATGGCCAAGATTTGGGCCTGTCCGTTGAAGAAAAAGCGTTCTATGACGCACTAGCGGATGAAAAACGTGCGGCTGAGGAACTGGGTGCTGACAAGCTACAAGAGATTGCTAAAGCTCTAGTTAAAGAAGTGCGCGATTCTGCTCAAAGAACAGATTGGGTACAGCGTGAGTCAGCTCGGGCAAGCATGCGAATCGCTGTTAAGAGATTGTTGCGCAAGTATGGGTATCCGCCTGATTTTACTAAGTCTGCGGTGGAGACTGTTGTTGAGCAGGCTGAGAAGATGGCGTTCAACGAAACTGGTGCCAATTTATAAGTGCAAGCACAATATATAGCGTACAAACACAGGTTCCCGTACTCTTATTGTGTTATAATTAATTCCGAATGACGTAATAATTTGAATTGGAGGAGTTAATGTGATTAATCCTGGAAAGCAGTTGGAAGATATAGAGTTAACGAAAACCCAACGTGAACGTGCCGTTACTCTATACACACATTTGTGTGAGGGAATACAAGCCAGGGGGCTTAATATCAGTTTCTATCCCCAGGGATCGTTTGCCTTAAAAACGGCTGTTCGTCCATTCGCAAAAGGTAAAGAGCAAGCCTACGATGTAGATGTGATTTGTAATTTCGATGATTATTCAAAAGATGAATTAGATAGTGGACAACTTATGCTGCTTCTAAGACAGACAGCTCGAGAAGTTTGTAAAGAACGCTCGCTGGAGATTGATTATTATGAGCGTTGTGTAACAGTACACTATGCAGATGATCCTTCGGGCGTTTCTTTTTCCATTGATCTAATTCCAGCGGTTCGGGAATCGGAATTAAAATTGGCGGTCTTAAGAGCTAAAACAGAAGAATCCGAATTGGTTGAAACCTCGATAGCAATCGATAGTCTTTCAAGAGGGTGGATTACTAATAATCCACAAGGGTATCGTAAGTGGTTTGAGGAGAAAGCTGATCAATTTGATAGTAGATTCATTCAAGAGAGCCGGGGAGTGTTTGCTTCTGTTGAGGAACTTCCCGATGATGACACACCAAGTAGTCGCCTTAGGCAATCAATCAAATTACTAAAGCGTCTTAGGGATGTCTACTACGACGAAATTGATGCGAAGACTTCTTCTCCTTCAGTGATTATCACAACGATTGTAACAAAGCTTGCGCAAAGTATAAGCCCAAGCGTAACCAGTCTTGAGCTACTGGATGCAATTATTCTGGAGCTTAACCAGGTGTTCCTATTACATGAAAGGGGGGAAGCATACGCCACAACCTATCAAACGATGCCTATCGCCAAAATTGTAATGAGAGAAAACGGAAAGTGGGTTCTGAGAAATCCCACCAATTGGGAAGATAATGTTCTGAGCTCATGGAACGAAACCGGAGCGGTTGCCTCAAAGGAATTCTTTGGGTGGATTAAAAGTTTGCAGGTTATTACCAAGGATTACAAGAAACGTGGGCAAAGTGATCTGGAGTTTGAACAACAGTTTAGGGGATTACTACTCATAAACAAAAAGTCCCCAAATATGCCTCGCTTTAATGTGAATAGCTCTAATGGCGTTAAGCCTTGGAAGAAACAATGATTAGCTCAGCGACAGTTAGGAATGCCGTTAGTCAAAATTCATTCTTTGAAGAATTAGAATGTCGTGATCAAAATGGGTCTATTGTGATAAAGGTCCATATTAAGGGAATAGTTAATGCGGGACGGATACCATTATGGCTTAACTATAATATTGGCATTTTGATTTCGAAGAAGTTCCCAAAGGATTTACCGTTGGTTATTGATTATGAAAAGTTGTTAGACGTTCATTTTGAGCACATCAATCCTGATAGGACACTCTGTCTAGCAACCCCCATTGAATTGCGAAACAAGCTGGTAGGTCTACACCCCGAAAAGGTGCTGTTAGAGTTGATCTTAGGCTATATGACGCAATATGCATACTGGCAGCAATTTTCGTGCTATTTGATTGAACCGCAGCAGCATGGACTTGCGGGTATTCTTGCAGATTATGGTAATCGACTGGGAGTCGAAAAATTAGCTACAATCGTAGATTTTCTGAAGTGCATTCAGAACCCAAAGGTTAACGCGAATAAACCGTGTCCATGTAGATCAGGTCGTTCTCTTAGAGCCTGTCACATGAGAACGTTATCCAGTTTGTGCCCCACGGTTGATGCATGGATGCAGATGAAAACTGATTTGGAGGAACTATCAAGTTGGCAAGCAACGATTCGTCAAAAAATACAATATGGACGAGACAAAACACCGATGATGCCCTTATCGTGCAGGCAGCTAGTAGATGGTTTTACAATACCGCAGATTGGTTGAATCTGATAAATTGGACGGGAATGGTAATCCTTGCCATCGTAGGAACAATTAAGCTTGAAACGTTTGTGGTGGTGATGCAAATAATATGGTTTTTCGTTGGTTTTTACTTAGATTGTGTGGTTACACGAAACATTGAGAAAGGCACAGGCTTCAGAACGGAATTTGATCATTATGTGTTTGGCTGGTCATCTAAATTGCCAGACTCAACTGTTCGACAAGCAAAACTGGCGATGTCTACGCACCCAAAATGGGTAGTTACTCAGACTACTCACAATGGCAGTAATCCACAGAAGGGCGGCGTAAAAGATTGGTACTACAATAAACCCGCGTGGGATAGGTTACAGGCAACAAAAAATGCTATGTTGGAAAATACAGGTTTTGATAAGCGCGTTAATCATATGGTGTGTTTGGAAGTAGTGCTGGTTCTTGTCGGCATTATCACGATCGGAGTGATTAATAAAGAAAGCTTATTCAAGATGCTGGTTGCAATGTTTGTTGTTTTTTCTGTTCCAGTTCGTAAGTTGGGAGATACCATAATGAATGTGCTGGAAGTTCAGAATGAAAATTCACAACTTGAGCGAGATATAGAAAAAGCCACTAGTGTTAGCGAGTTAGTAGATGCTCAAAATAAGATCAATAAAAAGAGACTGATTCCAAATACTAGCCCAATGTTTGCATACTGGCTGCTTAGAAGAAGAGTGGATAAAATTTTTCATAATACGATATTGTCTTGATTTTTAATCTCATGTTTCTTGTGAGTGATGATGCATGTTTATAACTCCGTATCATGACGATCCTTGTCGATGATACGGTTTTTTATTGGATATCGATCCTGTTGCCAATAATTCCGGTTATAAAAATGGCAGTCTGACGGATCGTTAACATTAAGAGTTTGTTACAGTACCAGCTTTTGTTTCAAAACGTGTCCCACAAACTGTCTGTATATGTTGAGAGCGAAAGTTCTCGCAGACCTTCCGGAGGGGTCTTGCAACGTACGCCGCCGTGCGCGGCGTGCAGCGCGAAAGCCGCTAGCGCGAGCGGCGGCGGTCGGCGTTAGCCGGCCGCCACAAGCCCCCGGTCTCTAATAGAATAGGGGGGCAAATATTAGAGACAAAATACACGTAAGTAGGACGAAAGCGCCGGTGGCAAGCCACTTTGCGTAAGCAGAAAGGCGGCTTTGCTGTCAGGTTACTTCGAAAGGAGCTAACATGCTGAAAGATTTGAACTTAGTCGGCGGGATGACGAATACCGACTGGCTAAACCAGTTTCATGATGAGATGCGCACGCATAAGATTACTCAAGGTCAATTAGCGAAGACGGCTGATTACAGTCGATCGCATCTGAATCAGTTGCTGACGGGGAAAAATCCGATTAACAAACAAGCGCGATTACGGTTGACGTTAGCGCTGCGGGCACTGACCGGCCAGAACAACGTTGACGTCTGTATTGATTACTTGGGCGTTACCTTCAAGTCGCACGACTATGAAGAACTGGTGACCGAACTGTTCCAGATTAACCTGAATCACTTTAATCTCAAAGAAGGTGCACGCTATGGTTACAGTGCCACTTTCAAATGTGGTGAAATCGACGTGTTGCTGTCACCGTATCAAGATGTCAATGCAGACGGCTATGATCCAAGCGAAGATAGCGGCACGATGATTGAGCTGAAGGGCCAAGGCTGCCGCTACGTTGAATCGTATTTGCGTCAGCAGGATCGCACTTGGTACGACTTCTTAGAGACCTGCATTTCGCTTGATGGTCATTTCACTCGTGTTGACCTCGCCATCAATGATCGTAATGGTTTGCTCGATGTGCCGACCTTGATTGATAAGTGTGACCGCGATGAATTCACCTCGCGTTTTCACGGCTTCCGAGATAATCGTACGAAGCAGTGGGAGGCATCGGGCAGAACTTTGTATCTGGGATCGCCGCAAAGTGAGGTGTACTTCTGTATTTACGACAAGGCTTTTGAGCAACACCAGAAGCACCCTGAGATTGCGATAGAAGACCAGCCGATACGGACGCGCTTTGAGGTCCGGCTACGTCGCAAGCGCGCCGCTGCTGCTATTAAGAATCTGTTGGCAGAGCGTGATCCAGAGAAAGTTGTGTTCGGCATCATCAACCGTTATCTGCGCTTCTTGACGCCGAGCCACAAAGCCAAAAGTCAGTGGGCGATAGATCCGCGTTGGGATGCTTTCATCGGCAATTATCGCGACAAGCTACGACTATCAACCAATCCTGAACCATTGAGTTATGCACAAATTACCCGCTGGCTGAGGAAACAGGTTGCGCCGTCACTGAAGATGTTGCAGCTGATTGATCAATATAATGGCACCACCGAGCTGAAGGCAATCATTGACGGCGGGAAGCTGACGCAACGGCACTGGGACTTGATTCATCACTATCAGCACCACCGCAACGGTGTTTTGACGGATTCAGAACCGAGTGAGACATCAAAAAAGAGCGACTATGCCGACCAAAGCAAGTAGTCACCCTTCACAGATAAGATTTGGATCCTATCTGGTTTGATTATCTCACTTCAATCAACGAGAAGGAAGTGACGTAATTGGATAAGAGTTTTGTCTGCTATCAAGATCTGATGGCATTAGGATTTAAGCAGCATACTGCGCGCGATATCATTAGACAAGCGAAGCAAAGGATGGTACAAAAGGGTTATCCCTTGTATCTCAACCGAAACTTAGGGCGCGTACCGCGTTCTGTCGTTGAGTCCATTCTCGGATCACCGATGAATGGAGCTGTTGAGAATGAGTAAAACCAAATATCCAGGCGTGTTCATAGACGTCAAAGGTAACTTCTACTATGAAACCGAGTTAGGCACCGACAAGATGAGTGGTAAGCGCGTCCGCAAGAAAGGGCGGAAGGACAGTCAAGGAATGCCATTCAGTACCGCATTTGCGGCGAACAAGGAACTGACGCGGGTGAAGCGTGAATATCATGAGGCGCATGGTTTTACGAACTTCCGCATGACTTACCGTCAGTTCATGAAGGACGCGTATATTCCAGCGTATAAGACCGATGTGGAGGAAAGCACCTTTGCTGTCCGCAATCGCAGTTTTGATATCTGTATCGCACGCTTTGGCGACCAGCTGTTGCGCGATATCGATATCACCGACGTGCAGAACTTCCGCACGTGGCTGCTCACGGATGAAAAGGACGGTGGTGCGGGCTACTCGCAAGGCTATGCTGGATTGGTGTTCGGCTGCTTCCGCAAGTCCCTCGATCACGCGGTGCAGATGCAGTATCTGTCCAGCAATGTGTCGAAGCGAGTCAAGGCGATTCCTAAGGCCAAAAGCAGCGTGCCGTTCTGGACGAAAGCTGAGTTTGAACAAGTTATTGCTCAAATCTGCATTGATGATGTCTACGGGCACCTGAACTTCGTGATGTTGTGGCTGTATTTCCTGACTGGCGTACGCGTCAACGAAGGCACGGCGCTGTGGTGGCGAGATGTTGATCTCGCCAAGAAGCAGTTGCACGTTGACCATATGCTAGTGATGAAGAACCGGCATGACTGGGAACGCCATGACTATACGAAGACAGACAGCGGCAAGCGCATCTTGACGCTTGATGATGATACCGTGGCAATTTTACGACGCTGGCGCGAGGTACAGGTGAGTTTCGGGCTGGGCGGGATTGATGACTTCATCATGACCTACGACAGCCTGCCGATGACCAAGTCCACGATTTCGCGGATTATCCACCGCTACGCCAAGTTGGCGCAGGTGCACCCGGTCGAAGGCAAAGGGCTGCGCCACAGTCACGCGTCGTATCTCATCAATGAGTTCAACGTCTCGGTGCTGGTGTTGTCAAAGCGCTTAGGCCACTCGTCACCTGAGATTACGCTCAAGCACTACTCGCACTTGTGGGGCGGGCTTGATGCGGACATCGCCGAACAGATCGCAGGCAACATCACGATCAAGACGGCGGGTCAGAATCAGGTGCGATTCGTGGGGAATCAGGCGGTGAAGTACGATCAATTAAGCCCCGCCAAACTCCCCGCCAAAACGGTAGATGAGGCATAGAAATCCTGTGATAGCGCGGGTTAGCGCCGCTGAAGATACGCTTGAATGGGAATAAACGGACAATGTTATTTGAATGGTAAACCGTAATTTAAGGCTCTACACTAAATCTTGTTGATGGATTACCATAGTGGTGATTCGTTGACAGGATTTTTTGGTTTTGAGGGCACAAAAAAAGGCCCCACCAGCCTTAAAATTCTGATCATTAACTACCACGCAAATTCCAGAAAGTAAGAGGTGTGACCTTATGACTGATTATATTAAAAATATCCTTCAAATTAAAGACCCTAATCTTCATTTCACAGACGTTATCTTTGAAAATAATGACGGACGGGAGACGCAGGTCTTCATTGGGACGGTCTCACTTAAATTGGATTGGTGCCCACATTGCGGCTTTGCGGATACCCTCATCAAGAATGGTCATTCTTACCAAACCATTAAGTACCTCTCAATTAACGAAAGTTGTCCCACTATGTTTCGGATCGGTAAGCAACGCCTGAAATGTAAGAATTGCCAAGATTCGTTCATGGCGAAGACCAACGTCGTTGATAAATACTGTTCCATTGCTAAAGCAGTTAAACATAAGGCCCTGACGATGCTTGAAAGTAATGTCTCTCAAAAGGACGTGTCTAAGTTTGCCGGTGTGTCACCTAATACCATTGGCCGCCTCCTAGACAGTGATCAGGCGCTCCTTCGCTTTAATAGTCGCACTTTACCCACTAATATTGCTATTGATGAGTTCCGTGGTCCGCAGGGGAAGTATTGCTTCATTATCGTTGATAATGATACCTCACAAATCCACCAGATTCTCCCTGACCGGCTTAAGAGTAATATTATGCATTACTTTGATCGATTCTCGCTAAAGGAGCGTAAACGAGTCAAATCAGTCTCGACAGACTTAAACAGCTACTACCAAGACCTTGTGCGCCGCTACTTTCCAAACGCAAAGCTGGTTGTGGATCAATTCCACATCGTTTCAATGCTTACGCGGGCGTTTAACCAAGTCCGGGTCGCAGTAATGAAGCAATTCGGCCCTAATACGCGTGAGTATCGGGCATTGAAGAATTCGTGGCGACTGTACTTACTTAAAAGCGCATCGCTTAACTACACTAAGGAGTACTATGACCGCCACTTACGCCAAAAGGTAACGATGGACGAACGAGTGGGAATTGGCCTGGACATCGATCCCCAGTTAGCGGCCGGTTATGAACTCTTACAGGGCGCCATGACCGCTCTTGAAGAGCACGAAGTTGACCAATTAAATGGACCTCTTGTTCACCAAATGGGACGTGCCGGCGCCGTTCCAAACGGTTCTTAAGACCCTCCGTAAGAACAGCGAAGGAGTGTACAACGCAACCGTATTACCGTACTCCAACGGTCGGGTTGAGGGGATCAACCGCATGATCAAGTTAATCCAACGGACGGCATATGGCTTTACTAACTTTGGTCATTTCATCGCCCGGATCCGATTGCATCAAATGGGAACGGAAGCAGAAAAAAGGCGGCGCCAGGTGCAAGCACCGGCCGCCGCCTAAAATGACCCATCAACAGGATTTGACAAAGAGCCAATTTTACAATCTGCCGGCAACAAAAAACACTCACCAAAGCTGGTGAGTGTTTTAAATGATGCTTGATTACTTAAGGGTAACGGAAGCACCAACTTCTTCAAGCTTAGCCTTGATGTCGTTGGCTTCGTCTTCCTTAACGTCTTCCTTAACGTTAGAAGGTGCACCATCAACAAGAGCCTTAGCGTCCTTCAAGCCAAGACCAGTGATGTCCTTAACCACCTTGATAACCTTAACCTTAGCAGAACCTGCAGAAGTAAGTTCTACAGTGAAGCTGTCCTTAGCAGCAGCTTCGCCACCAGCAGCGCCGGCAACGGCTACCGGAGCAGCAGCAGAAACGTCGAATTCTTCTTCGATTGCCTTAACAAGGTCGTTAAGGTCAGAGATAGAAGCTTCCTTGAGGGAAGCGATGATAGCATCCTTATCAAAAGCCATGTTATTTTCCTCCAATATTTAGGTAATGAATTGTGTTAATGGTCGATACGATAACGTAACGATGACGCTTAGGCGGCTTCTTCGTCGCCCTTGTCGGCAACAGCCTTGACAGCCCGTGCGATCTTGCGCATTGGATCTTGCAATGCGGAAGCAAGCATGGACAGCAGGTCTTCGCGACCAGGCATCGTAGCGTATTCGTTGATGGCGTCGAGCGTTTGGACCTTCTTTTCGATGATCCCACCCTTGATTTCAAGGGCATCGTGATCATCAACAAACTTCTTCAAGATCTTTGCTGGCGCAACCGGGTCTTCATCAGAAAAGGCAACGGCCGTTGGGCCAACAAAGGTAGCCTTCAGGTCTTCGTAGTCAGTCCCTTCAACAGCCCGTTCCAAGATCTTGTTCTTGATAACGCTCATCTTGATGTTGGCGTCACGGAGTTGCTTACGCAAGTCAGTGACTTCTTCAACAGTTAAACCACGGTAATCAACCACGATGGCGGATTCAGCGGCCAACAGTTGGGCGTTAACGGACTTGACTTCTTCCGCCTTCTTAGCGATAACTGCTTCACTCATGAAATTACACCTCCTACATGTTAGTTTGATTGGAATTTATAAAAAAATCCCTATGACTGGCAGACATAGAGAAGGAACATTTCATTTCTTCCTCGGCAGGGTATTGAGGCTTGCGCCACCTGAGTCTTAGGCAGAGTCATATTTAATCAACTTCCCTAGGATACCAAGGCTCACCTTTAATTGCAAGTCTTTTTTGATTATTCAGCAAAGTTCGTTTCCTAGCGGTGAAAATTTCATTCCTTCCCTTTTACTAACAAATAAAGGCGAACTTTATTAAATATCTAAACTAGATTGTTTTTATCTATGACCTTTGTTAGGATAGATTTATCTAATATTAACAATTTTTTCAGATTACGCATAAGGAGGTTCATCGGTTATGCAAGAACAACCACAAGAAGAGCTTAAGCGATCCCTCGGTTTGTGGTCGGCCCTTTCAATCGTGATTGGGACGATCATCGGCTCCGGGATCTTCTTTAAACAAGGGGCCGTCCTTGACTCCGCCGGCTCTTCCACCATGGCCATTTTCGCCTGGATTTTTGGGGGCGTCATCACCCTGACCGCCGGGCTTACCATCGCCGAAATCGGTTCGCAAATGCCCTACACCGGGGGGCTGTACGTCTACATCGAAAATCTGTACGGCCGAATCTGGGGCTTTTTAGCCGGGTGGATGCAAGTCATCGTTTATGGTCCCGCCATCATCGCTTCGGTGGCTGGCTTCATGGCGATCATGATGACCAACCTCTTTGGCCTCTCCAGCGACTGGCGAATTCCCCTCGCCCTGATCACAATCCTTTTTATTGGGGCCTTAAACCTGCTCGAAAACAAGGTTGGCGCCGCCTTTTCCGTTATCACCACCGCCGGAAAGTTAATCCCGATCGCTGCCATCATCATTTTCGGTTTGCTTTGGGGACACCACAATGCCTTTGGGCAAACCGTGGGTCAAGTTAGCCAGTCCGGGGGCGGCTTCGGGGTCGCCGTTTTAGCAACCCTCTTTGGTTACGACGGCTGGATCTTGATCGCCAACCTCGGTGGGGAAATGAAAAACCCCCAAAAGTTACTTCCCAAGGCGATTGTGATTGGGATCACCGCCGTCCTCGTCATCTACACCTTGATCACGGTCGGGGTGCTGCGTTTCTTGCCGGCCATAATGATCCACAAACTTGGCGATAACGCCACTTCCTACCTCGCCACGGCCGCCTTTGGCCAAATGGGAGGGAAGCTGTTATCAATCGGGATTATCGTCTCAATGATGGGGACAATCAATGGTAAGATCCTGACCTTTCCGCGGATCGTTTACGCCATGGCTAAGCGCCACGACCTCCCCTTCTCCCGCCCCCTTTCCTACCTAACGGCTAAGTCAAAGAGCCCGGTGGTGGCCACCCTGTTCATCATCGTCTTGGCCACTATTATGATGCTCTTCTTTGACCCCGATCACCTGTCCGACCTGTGCGTCTTTACGGTTTACTGCTTCTACACCCTGGCCTTTTTTGGCATCTTCATTCTCCGGCGCAACAAACTGGTCAAGCGGCCCTTTTCGACCCCGTGGTACCCGTTCGTTCCGCTGGTCGCCATTGCCGGGGGGATCTTCGTTTTAATCAGCGAAATCTTTAACGATCCAGAAGGAGTGCTCTTATTTATCGGAATCGTGGTCGTTGGCCTCCCCGTTTTCTACCTGGTTAAAAAAATCGACCGGCGCCATGAATAACTAGGAACAATCAATTACCGAATCACAACTTTAACCAAAAATAGCTGGGGCGTGCCGGGTACTGTACCCTGTCAAGTTGACACATTAAATAATAAAAAACTAGTTGGCCTTGCCGAAGCGGTATTCTGCTGCGGTAAGGTCATTTCTTTTGCCTGAAATAAAGGAATGCGTAAAGTAATCGATACCTTCTGTCACCAGCTGTTCTAAGTCTTCAAACGTTTGTGGTTGTGGTGAGTGTGCTAACCAGATAGATTTAAAATCAGCCCACCAGTGCTCCATCACCGCATTATCAGCTGGTGTTCCTGGGGCTGAGTAACTATGTTGGCTGTTATTACTAGCCAAGTAGTGGTTGAATGCTTTGGAAGTATATGCTGCTCCGCGATCAGTGTGGATTAGCGGTGCCAGACCTCCGGCTTTCTGCTTGGCCATTTGAAATGCTTTAATAGCCCCAGTACTCGTTTCTGTAGGCGTAATAATCCAGCTAAGTGGGTATTGACCGTATAGATCCAGGACAACGTGTAGACGGACCTTGTACTTACGAATGTTGTAGGCAATCTCCGTCGTGTCCGTCACCCACACCTGATTTGCGGTAGCTTGTTCAAACTGGCGGTTCAGGGTATTCTGCGCTTCATAAGTTTCCTGCTCCTGCACACGTTTTCTCTTAGGCTGACGATAGTCCGCTTTAATACTGTGTTCCTTCATAATGCGCATGACGCGCTTCTTGCTAACTGTGTATGATAATCTTTCCTGCTTTATAAAACGGGTCATCTTGTCATAACCAACGCAGTGTTTATGTTGTGCTTCTAACTGTTTAACGAGCTTTAGAATTTCTTGATCTTGAATATCATGAACCGTCGGTTCATGGGTAAGTCACTTGTAGTAAGCCTGCCGACTTACCCCGGCTGCTTTAACTAGATCAGATACCTTATACCCACTTTGGCTCATTTCCTGAATCGCTTGATATCGTCCGGCCGTTCCACCTCCCGATTGTGTATTTCGACCAATTTTTTTGCGAAGGCAATCTGTACCTCCCGTTCCTTCGCTTTAGCTTTCAGCTGCCTTACTTCTTGTCGTAATCTTTCCACTTCATTGGTTGGTGTTTTGCCTTTATGGCGACCCCGGTTATCCTGAAGGGATTCCCAATCGTGAGTTCTTTGGTACTTTCGTACCCATGAATAGGCCCGTTGATAGCTGACATTAAATTTTTCTGCCGCGGCTTGATAGTTATACTCGTGATCAATTGTCCATTGAGTAATTTGCCGTTTCTCCTCAAAAGTAACTTTTCGGCCCACTTTCCTAGCTCGCTTTCTTGTTGCGTAAGCAACACTTAATTGTCCACTATTGTACCGGACAATCCATTGATGTAGTTGGGAAAGACTACGAATTTGATATCTATTGAGAATTGCTTGGCCTGACAGGGTACCTGAAAGGTAAGCTTTAACGGCTGATCGCTTGGCTTGAAGTGTGTACCTGTGATTGTGTTCAGGGCGAATCAATCCAGCCAAACTAGCCGGTAAAAATTGTTTAATCCATCTGTTAAGGCTAGAGGTCCGCACCTGGTGATAATCCGCGTATACCCCGAGTGAGTAGTCTGAATCTTGGTAATCACTGAGTAACCTTAATTTTTCCGTCGTTGAATATGTTCCTATTATTCAAAACACCCCCTAAAGATGACACTTTTATTACTTAAAGTGTCATCTTTAGGGGGTGTTGTACGCCGCTTTAACCACGGCTCCCCAGCTATTTTCGTTTTAACGGCACAAAAAAAGACGTGGTACAGTTACCACGTCTTTTTACTTGAACGACAACTTAAAAAGTCGTCAGGTCAAGGGTAACGCTCGGGCCGAACGTTGAAGCGATGGAAGCGTGCTTGATGTAAGTACCACGCACAGATGCCGGACGTGCCTTAACAACAACGTCTTCGATCGTCTTCAGGTTTTCAACCAACTTAGCGGTGTCAAAGGATACCTTCCCAAACGGTACCGCAACGTTTCCATCCCGGTCAGTCCGGTAAGTAACTTGACCAGCCTTGGCGTCAGATACGGCCTTAGCCACGTCCATCGTCACCGTCCCAGTCTTCGGGTTTGGCATCAGGCCCTTAGGACCAAGCACCCGACCAAGACGCCCAACTTGTGGCATCATGTCTGGAGTGGCGATGGCAACGTCGAAGTCGAGCCAGCCATCTTGAATCTTTTCAACTAAGTCTTGGTCACCAACGAAGTCAGCACCGGCTTCTTGGGCCGCCTTAGCGTTTTCACCCTTGGCAAAAACGATTACGGTTTGGTCCTTACCAGTACCGTTCGGGAGCACAACGGCACCCCGAAGTTGTTGGTCAGCTTGCTTAGTGTCAACGTTTAAGTTAAATGCAACTTCAACGGTTGCGTCAAAGTTTGCGAAGTCGATTTCCTTGACCAAGTCCACCGCAGCGTCAACAGCGTATTCCTTCTTGCTGTCAACCTTCTTTAAGGCGTCTTGGTACTTCTTACCACGGTTTTTAGCCATCTTGTGTTTTCCTCCTTGCAAATATGTGGTCGAACGGAGTTACCTCCCACGTAAGGTCAGCACGTTTTAGCGTGTGACCCGGACTGCTGGGTCTTAGCCTTCGACAACGAAGCCCATGCTCCGAGCAGTACCTTCAATCATGCGCATCGCTGCTTCAACGTCAGCGGCGTTTAGATCTTGCATCTTCGTTTCGGCGATTTCCTTAACTTGGTCCTTGGTTACAGTTGCAACCTTGTTCGTGTTAGGTTCACCGGAACCGTGTTCAACACCAGCGGCCTTCTTGAGTAATACCGCAGCAGGCGGCGTCTTCGTAATGAAGTCGAAGGAACGATCCTCGTAAACCGTGATTACAACTGGGATCAGCATCCCCTTTTGATCAGCGGTCCGGGCGTTGAATTCCTTCGTGAAGCCCATAATGTTAATACCTGCTTGCCCAAGTGCAGGACCTACTGGCGGAGCTGGTGTAGCTGCACCGGCAGGAATTTGCAACTTGACAACGTTTGCTACTTTCTTTGCCACGAGACAAAACCTCCTTAGTCCGTGTTGTGGTAATGATGGGGGATTGAAATTTGCCCCTCCCACAGTATGACGATAGCATACCGTATTAATTTAGCACACCCATCGCCTAATTACAAGTCTTATTCCACCGTATCGATCTGGTTGAAGTCTAGTTCAGTCGTCGTCAAGCGGCCAAACATTTCAATTTCAACCTTTAACTTCAACTTGTCGCGGTCGACTTCGATCACCTTCCCGGACAGGTCCGCAAAGGCCCCGGCGATGATCTTAACGTTGTCACCAACTGCAACGTTGATATCGGTGCGGGCAACATCTTGGCCCATCCGTACTAGGATCCGATCCACTTCTTCAGGAAGGAGCGGGGTCGGCTTGGATCCCCCACCGTGCGAACCTAAGAAACCAGTTACGCCAGGGGTGTTTCGGGCAACGTACCAGGCTTGGTCAGTCATCACCATTTCAACTAGGACGTAACCAGGGAAGGTCTTTTCTTCGACCTCTTTTGCTTGGCCGTCCTTGACTTGGCGAACCGTTTCTTCCGGAACCACCACTTGGAAGATGTAGTCTTCCATCCCCATTGATTGGGCCCGGGATTCCAAGTTACTCTTAACACGGTTTTCGTAACCGGAGTAGGTATGCAAAACATACCAACGTTTTTCGTTTGTTTCCACGATGTCTCTCCTTTTAGAAGTGTTTTTGGCAAAATAAAAAAACCCCGTCCGCAAACGAAGCTTTTGTCCTTATCAATCAGTATAGCAAACTTTTGGCCCGCTGACTAGCTAGACGAATAACAACATCAGAAGATGAATTAGCCAGCCAAAGAGGGCAAAGAAGAGAATGAAAAAGATCGTAATTGATAAAACGATGGTGGTATCGCGCCGGTTTTCCTTTGCCGTTGGCCACACCACCCGGTGCATTTCATCCCTAACGCTTCCGATAAATTTCAATGGGTGCATGTTTTCCTCCAAAATTAGCGTGTTTCCCGGTGAACGGTCACTTTTCCGCAGTGCTTGCAAAACTTTTTGAGCTCCAAGCGCTCCTCGTGGTTAGGACGTGCGGGCACGGAATAGTTCCGGCGCCCGCATTCGCTACACTCGAGGGCCACTTTTTTCACCATGCCATCGCCTCCCTTATCTGCTCTAGATTAGCACGAATCACCCGGTTTGATCAACCGGTGTCCCCTAGCCGAGGTGCTTTTTTAACTTCGCCCGGGCCCGGTGGAGGGCGTTTTTCACCTTCCGTTCAGAACACCCCATTACCTGCGCAATTTCCGTTAAGTCTCGGCCCTCACTCTCTAGTAGGTAGGCTTCCCGCTCGTTTGTCGAACACTGGGCCAAAAATTCCTGGTAGCTAGCCCGCCACATTACGATCTGCTCTGGGGTTAGCACCGGATCTTGGATCATCGTCACGTCGTTTTCGGCGTTGAGGTCTTGAACCAGTTGGGCGGGGATCCGCTTTTCCGCCCGGGTTTGCCGGTACAAGTCGCGCAAGCGGTTGGTGAGTAACTGGCGGTAATACCAGCAAAAACGCGTCCTTTGTTCCTGGCGATAATTGTGGACCGCCCGGTCTAAAACCAAGAAGGCCTCTTGTTGCCAGTCCTGACGATCCAGGTTGGCGATTGAGCAATTTAACCACAACCGACGCACCAGTGGTTGGTAGCGGTCAAAGAGTTCTCCCAACGTCTCATTATCACCCTTAGTCGCACCATTAATCAAAGCTAACTCCACCCGCTCTTCATCACTTAATTGATAGGCTTCCATGAATTTTCCTCCCCCGTATTTATTATTCTCCTCCCTTGCAATAAATTACGTTACCAAAGTCTGGAATCGTTTACAAATGCTAAAAATCGCGTTTTAGCACTTTGTAAATTTTCATAGCCAAATTGCGAAAATTTGGTTTCGCCAATTTGGCTTTCTCGCTAATCAACTTACAAACAATCAAACCCCCAGCCCGACTTGGACTGGGGGTCGCTTTCGCTTATTTTTATGTCGTCATTATTAGTCGAGTGGGTGACGAGTGGCAAAGCCCTGATAAATTAGTAAACTAGCCGCAACTGAAGCATTTAAACTTTGCACATGCCCAATCATCGGGATTGTTAGCATCTCGTCACAAGTTTTTTTCAGTAGTGGAGAAATTCCCTTTCCCTCGTTACCAATTACCAGCGCCACAGCGCCCTTAGCGTCCCAGCGCCGGTAGTCAGTTCCTTGCATATCGGTGCCAAACAGCCAAACGCCGCGTTTTTGCAACTCTTTAGCTACCTGAACCAGGTTGGTCACCCGGGCGACCGGAACGTGTTCGATCGCCCCCGTTGACGTCTTGGCGACCACCGAGGTCAGGCCCACCGACCGCCGCTTGGGGATAATGATGCCGTGAACCCCGGCCGCATCCGCCGTCCGTAAAATCGAACCCAAGTTGTGCGGGTCTGCTAATTCATCCAAAATCAAGAAGAAGGGTTCTTCATCCTTTTGGGCCGCGTTTTCAAACAGGCCGTCCACGGTGGCATATTGATACGCCGCCACGGCCAGGGCCACCCCCTGGTGGTTTTGCCCAGCCGTCATCTGATCCAACTTCGTCTTGGGAACGTTTGAAATGACCAGGTGCCGTTCCTTAGCTAACTTCACCAACTGAGCAATGGCGTCGGTCTTTAACCCCTTTTGGATGAACACCTTGTTGATTTCTTGGTCGGACTTTAAGGCCGCCATCGCCGGGTGGCGCCCAATGATAAATTCGCTGTTTTCTTCGTTAGTCTTCATGGATTAGGTTCCCCCGTTCAACTTGCTTGATGCACCACGCCGCCAGTTCGGCCACCCGCTCCTGCTGACCAGCTAGTTGCAAGTAGCCAAACAGGGCCTCAAACCCGGTTGACTGCCGGTAAGTTAAGACCGAGGTATTTTTGGCGTGGGTGTAACTGTTGGCGTTACGCCCCCGTTTGTAGTAGGCCCACTCTTCTTCGGTCAGGTAGTCTTCTTCTTGCATCTTGAGGATTAAGGCCGCCTGGGCCTTAGCCGAAACGTAGTTAGTGGCCTTTTTTTGCAGGCGGTTAGGCTTACTCATCCCGAGGGCTAACAGGTGTTGGCGGATGAACACCTCATAGACGGCGTCGCCCAAATAGGCCAGGGCGATCCCGTTCAATTGCTGATAATCTGCTTGTTCCATTGGTGACTAATTTGATTCCTTTCTATAACGGGTCCCCTGGGGGGTGTCCTCTAAAATGATCCCCTGGTCCCTTAACTGGTCGCGAATCTGGTCACTTAAAGCGAAGTCTTTTCCCGCCCGGGCGGCGTTGCGCTTTTCGATCAGTTCCTTAATTTTTTCGTCGTTAATTTCAGTAGCGGAAACGGCCAGGTCAACCCCAAAGACCGCCACTAACCGTTTTAACATTAATTGAATGGCAACGATTGGTTCGCGCTGCACCAGGCGTTGTTCAACGTACTGGTTAGCAAAGCGCATCAACTCGTAAACCACGGCAATCCCGTTTTGAACGTTAATATCATCATCCATGGCTGCCACAAAGCGGGCCCGGAAGTCCGCTAGTTGCCGTTGCACGCCGCCATCGGTCCCAGACGTAGCGTCTTTGAGCCGGTAAGCCAGGTTGTCGTAAGTGTTTTTTAAGTGCTCTAAGTTAGCTTGGGCTTCCACCAAGCTTTCTTGACTGTATTGAATTGGGCGCCGGTACTGGGTCGTTGACATGAAGAATCGTAACACCTGCGGGTCAACTTCCTTAATTAAGTCGTGCACCGTGACGAAGTTGCCCAGGGACTTGCTCATCTTTTCGTTGTCCCTACCGATCGTTACAAAACCGTTGTGCATCCAGTAGTTAACGAAGCGGTGGCCCGTCTTGGCTTCGCTCTGGGCGATTTCATTTTCGTGGTGGGGGAACTCGAGGTCCTGACCACCGGCGTGAATGTCTAGGGTATCACCCAGGTACTTGGTTGACATCACCGAGCACTCAATATGCCAGCCCGGGCGCCCGGCCCCCCACGGGGAGTCCCACTTGATCTCGCCGGGCTTGGCCGCCTTCCAGAGGGCAAAATCGAGCGGGTCCTCTTTTTTGGCCACCTCTTCTGTTGAAACGTGTTCGCTAGCCCCGACTTCCAGGTCGTCTAGGGACTGACCGGACAGTTGACCATAGTGGGCAAACTTGCGGGCCCGGTAGTACACGTCGCCCCCACTTTGGTAGGCGTAGCCCTTTTCAATCAGGTCTTCAATAAAGGAAATAATCCCGTCAATGTTTTCGGTTGCCCGGGGGTGGGTAGTGGCGGGTTCGACGTTCAAAGCGGCGGTGTCTTCCATGTAGGCTTGGATGTACTTATCCGCCAACTCTGGCACCGTGATCCCCTGCTCCTTGGCGGCCTTTATCATCTTGTCATCAACATCGGTGAAGTTGGAGACGTAATTAACTTGGTAGCCAGAAAACTCTAGGTAGCGGTGCACCGTATCAAAGGCGACCACGCTCCGGGCGTTGCCGATGTGAATATAATTGTAGACGGTCGGACCACAGACGTACATGTTAACGATCCCTGCTTGTTGGGGGTGAAATTCTTCTTTTTGCCGGGTGAGTGTGTTGTATATTTTCAACATGTGATTACCTCCAGTGGTCGATCTAGAATAGTACTATCTTACCACAAGTTGGGCGGGACCAGTGGCGAACCCGGAAATGGGGTTTGATAATTATTAAGCACTTAGTCATACTTTCTTCACAACCAACTGATACTATATAAACCGTAGCAAGGAAACGAGCTACATTTAACCGAAACCTATTATTTTTCAATTACTCCTCCCAATAGTAACCGAAAAATATACTTTTACGAAATCTCCCCCAAGATATCGTAATATTCCTCTGCGGTGGTCCTCCCAAGCCACCGCTTTTTTATTGCGCGGTTTGTAAAATTAAGTTAGAAAAATTAAAAAAGTCATTTGTGATAGACTTTTGAATAACCATAAACAAAAGTAAAGGAACATCACAAATGACCTATAAGCATCTTAACACACAAGAACTGACCTTTATATATCATTTTTGGAAA